>Ga0209427_10000486_pt1 | contig 42340 bp, 39 predicted proteins | sample DeeMarSWOR136_30_FD_187465 | JGI IMG/M metagenome (GOLD analysis project Ga0209427, IMG submission 187465) | Marine sediment microbial communities from White Oak River estuary, North Carolina - WOR-1-36_30 (SPAdes) (version 2) | ecosystem: Environmental > Aquatic > Marine > Intertidal zone >...
GTTGCCGGAGATGCTGTCGTGCTTGTCGAATCCGGCGACGTGAATGGATTTGTCGAGGCGATAGGATCACTGGTGGATAACGAGGATAGGCGCCGTGAACTGGGTAGAGAAACTCGAGCGCACGTCCGGGCACATTTTGACCTAGATCTGTGGGGAAGGAAGCTCCTGCAAATCTACCGGTTATTGGTCAAAGAACGGAACGGATAGTAGGATCATCCGTTATCAGCGGCAAGCAGCGGAGCGCCAGTGTGAATTGCAGTGATCCGTCCGTATCCCTTGTCGATGGGAGCATCAATGGCTCGGCTCGCAAGAGGAGAAGTTTTATGAAAAATGTGAAACTTTTTATGCCCTCTGGAATATATATGTGAGAAAGGTGGTTGGTACACGATAAAGCTGAAAGGAGGTGGAGGTCGTTCGGTCGACCTGGGTTATGCGTAAAGTGATATTGATTTCAGTGGCAATTATGATCGCGATGTCTTTTGTCATCGTGGCCACAGCCTTCGCGGAAGATACAAAGAGCTGTGGAAAGAACTACGTTTTCTCTGGAGGTGATGATGAAATAAAAGTCATAACGTCTAGGGGGACTTGCGCTTACATCGGTATTCATATGGAGGACGTGGATGAAAAGATCATCAAGAAGTACAAGTACCCTCATGAAACCGGTGTTCTCGTCACCGAGATCGCTGATGACAGCCCTGCCGAAGAGGTTGCTCTGGAAGAGGACGATATTATTTTCATGTTTGACGGTGAAGAGGTGAAGGATTCCGAACACCTCTCCAAGCTCGTAAAAATGAAGGAACCAGGGGATAAGGTGCAGATCGTCCTCTACCGAGGTGGAAAGAAGAAGGAGATCGATCTCGAACTCGGTGAGAAGCCCCAGATATCTTACTCTGTTGATTATGAGGAGTTCGGAGACTATGCGAAGGAAATGGCCAAAGCAGCGAAGCAGTTTGGTAAGTCTTATGCGCACGTCTACCGGGACGTAAAAACCTTGAAGGGGAGATTGGGAATGGTCCTCAAGGACCTCGACGAGGATCTCGCCTCCTACTTCAAGGTCAAAAAAGATGAAGGTGTGCTCGTGCTGGAAGTGAGAGAGGATAGCCCGGCAGAAGAGGCCGGTATCAAGTCAGGGGATGTGATCGTGCAGGTGGTTGGAAAAGAGATCTCCGACGTTGAAGATTTCATGGACGAGATATGTGAGCTCGAAGGCGGTGAAGAGGTAGAGATCGAGATTGTGAGAAAGGGCAAGAAGGAGACGTTCACACTCGAAATTGAAGAAGGTTTAGAGAGCCTCAATATCTACAAGTTCAAGTCTTTGCCTTTCAACAGAGCGTTCAAGATCGAGGTCCCTGAGCCCATAGAGCTGGATGAGCTCAAAATCCATGAAATGACTAAGCTGAAGATAAAGAAAGAGCTCGAAAGGCTCCAAGAACAATTGAAAGAGCTGGAAGAGCGTCTCAAGGAGTTAGAGGAAGAAAAGTAGCCAGATCGCTCTGCTTGCGGGCCGGCGTTTCTCAGCGCCGGCCCGATTCCTTTCAAATATCTGCTATAACCACGTTTCTTGTTTTCCCCAATATATATTACCGATCCGGGAAGCCTGGTAATCGCGTGAACGTGATGAGAGGTCATATCGATATCTGATGTGATCGTTAAATCCTTTGACAGTTTGTGTAAAGTTGTCTATGTTAAGGCTTATTCTCATCCTCCTGGCTGTTGTACCTATCGGTCAGAGGAAGGTCTTCTTTACTCAAAAGGGGTGTTTACCATGAGTACCGATCCGGGCAGTGGGTCCACAATGCAGGGAAGCGGTTCGAACGTCGAGGAAGTAGCGGGCGGTTTCACTCCGTCTATCATTGACATCTTTGCCGACCCGGCGAAGGTGTTCCGCCGGATAGATATGGGGTTAGCGTGGTGGAAACCGTTCATCATTCTCTCTGTTGTGACCATCATTATCGGCTATTTTAGCCTGCCGATTCAACAACGCCTAATGGAACTCAATGTGTATAATATGCCCGAAGAACAACTTGAGCGTGCAGTGGCAACTGCTGAAAAATTCGGGTTGATCGGGGTCGTCGCATCACCCATATTGATTCTCCTCGTTCTTTTGATCACTGCAGGAGTTGCCCATATCATGATCAATCTGCTGAGTACGAACTCAAATTTTAAGAAGGCGTTGAGCCTTATAACATTCTGCGGATTTATCGGAATATTGGGTCAGATTATTAACGTGGCAGTCATCAGGTTGCGGGGGATCGAAAGCATTGAATCGATTGCAGATGCGACGTTGAGCTTCAGCCTCGCGGCACTATTTCCCAATGCCAAGGGAGTCGGGTATGCCTTACTGGAAAGCGTGGGGCTCTTTCAGATTTGGTACTACGTGCTCATTATCATCGGCGTGTCTATAATCTTTAAAATTGACAAGAAAAAGGCGGTTGCACCGGCGGTCGCAATCTGGGTTATCAATTTTCTCCTGCTCATGTTGCAAGGTATGCGGAGAGGCGTGAGCTAGTGATGATGGACTCCCGAATGCAAGACAGTTCGCGAGGAACTCGTTCGGAGTGAGGGGGAACAGAATCTTGACAATGCCGTATACTGAAATAGGCTGTTCTGGTGTATGAGCTTGCATTCATGAGGAGGTTGTATTGAAGAAGTACAGTATCGAAAACCTGAGAAATGTTATACTCGTCGGTCATCAATCTTCGGGAAAGACAACCCTCGCAGAAGCGATCCTGTTCAACGCAGGTGTCATAAGCAGGATCGGTAGGGTCGAAGACGGGAACACACTGCTCGATTTTTCTCCGGATGAAATCGATAGGAAGATCTCTATTACGACCGGCCTGGCATTCTGCGACATTTCGAAGACAAAGGTCAACGTGCTCGATACTCCCGGTTACGAGGACTTTGTCGGTGAAGTGCTTTCCTGCCTTCCTGTTGTCGAGGGAGGGGTCGTCGTTTTGAGCGCCGATAGCGGAGTTGAAGTGGGCACGCAAAAGACCTGGAAGTATCTTGACGGGTATGGGCTGCCAAGGATTGTGTGCGTGAACAAGATGGATAAGGAGCATGCCGATTTCAATAAATGCCTCTCTGATGCACAGCGGTTTCTCAGTAACAAGGTGATGCCGCTTCATCTGCCGATCGGCCAGGGAACGTCCTTCAAGGGTGTAGTCGACATTCTGAAGAAGAAGGCATTCGTATATGAAGGTACCGACGGCATGTTTGTGGAGGAAGACGTACCGGCGGATATGGTGGGAAAGGTTGAGGAGTGGCGTCAGAAACTAATGGATTTTGCTGCCGAGAGCGACGATGCCCTCCTGGAGAAGTTTCTCGAGAGTGGTGAATTGACGGACGAAGAGCTCAGGAGAGGTCTGGCGAATGGTTGTATCGCTGGTACGCTGGTTCCACTCACCATCACATCGGTGGTAGGGAACAGGGGAGTTAAGCAGTTGATAGAGCTTATCGTGGCGATGCTTCCGTCACCTGCATGGCGGAGTGAATTGGAAGTACAGACTTTTACTTCTGGCGAAGCAAAGAAAGCGCTGATAGGACCTGAATTGCCCGTTCTCTCATTCGTCTTCAAGTCTCTTTCAGAAAAGCATACGGGAGATCTCTCTTTCATCCGTGTCTATTCTGGAGCGATCAAAGTAGGAGATGACCTCTACGATGCCAATATGGAGTCGTCAGAGCGTATCGGGCAACTCTACTTCGCGCAGGGTAAGAACAGGGTTGAAACGGATACCATCGGTGCCGGAGATATCGGTGGAGCGGTTAAGTTAAAATCAGCAAAGATTAACCATACGCTCTGTGATCGTTCAAATGCGGTTATCATCCCAGGTGTCATATTCCCTGAACCGACACTTCACACCGCGATTGTTGCGAAGGCAAAAGGCGACGTTGAAAAGATAGGAATGGGCCTGAACAAGCTCAGTGAAGAGGATCCCACATTTAAGGTAACCACGGATCCAGAACTGAGGCAAATGATTCTCTCCGGTCAGGGAGAGCTTCACTTTGAGGTCATTCTCGAACGACTCAAGAGAAAGCATCAGGTGGGAGTGGAAATGATCAGGCCGAAAATCCCTTACCGGGAGACGATCACGATAACTGCTGAGGCGCAGGGGAAGTATAAAAGGCAGAGCGGTGGCCGGGGTCAGTACGGTGACGTGTGGTTGAAACTCGAACCGTTGCAGAGGGGAGCAGGATTCGAGTTCGTCGATAAGGTTGTTGGGGGTGTTGTTCCATCAAAGTATATTCCAGCAGTTGAGAAAGGTGTCGTTGATGCAATGAAGGGAGGAGTGGTGGCCGGTTATCCAGTAACGGATACCAGGATTATCATTTACGATGGATCACATCACACTGTCGATTCCTCCGATAACGCCTTCAAAGTCGCAGGTTCTATAGGATTTAAAAATGCTGCAAAGTTGGCAAAGCCCGTTATCCTCGAGCCCATCATCAACGTCGAGGTGCTTGTTCCCGATGAATTCATGGGTGATGTCATGGGCGATCTTTCGATGAGGCGAGGTAAAATCCTCGGAACGGAGCAAGAGGGAGGCCTGCAAAAGATCAAAGCTCAGGTTCCCCTGGTTGAGTTACACCGCTACTCGACGTCGCTTCGTTCAATGACACAGGGAAGGAGTACACATCACCGTGAATTTTCCCACTATGAGGAGGTACCTCACGAGTTAGCCCAGAAACTCATCGCTGAAGCGGAAGCTGCAAAGGAAGAGAGTAGCTAGGGTATCAGGAGGCGTTTTGTGTCGGGGCATTCCAAATGGAGCACGATAAAGAGAAAGAAGGCGAAGATTGACGCCCAAAAAGGGAAGGTCTTCACGAAGCTCATCAAGGAGATCGTGGTCGCTGCGAGAGAAAGTGGAGGAGACACGGAAGCCAATCCTCGTCTCAGAGCTGCCGTACAGAACGCGCGCGATAATAACATGCCAACTGCTAATGTTGAGCGTGCCATAAAGCGGGGAACGGGGGAGTTACCGGGTGTTAGCTACGAGTCCTATACATTCGAAGGATACGCTCTAGGTGGTGTTGCGATTCTCGTCGAGTCCCTGACCGATAATCGTAACAGAACCAGTGCTGAGGTGCGCCATCTGTTTTCGAGGTATGGAGGTCATCTCGGGGAGCCAAACTCGGTGTCGTGGATGTTCGAGAGCAAGGGAGTCATTGTGATCGAAGAGTCTGAGGCTTCCGAGGTAAAAGTCCTGGAGATAGCACTCGATAATGGTTGTGAGGATATGAGGTCAGAAGGTGGTGTATTCGAAGTAATCTGTTCACCCGGGACTTTCGAACAGCTCCGCGAAAAGTTTTCCAGTGCTGGGATCAAGTATCAGCTCGCCGAGGTTACATTGTATCCAAAGACCACGGTGAAACTGGACCGTGATAAGGCAGTCAAGGTCTTGAAGCTCGTCAACGCTTTGGAAGATAACGACGATATCCAGCGCGTGAGTGCAAACTTTGATATCCCTGATGTTATTCTCAAAGAAATTGAAGGGGAGCTGTAGTCGTCATTGCGGTCGCTGCGCTGCGTCGATTCCGTGGGTTGATGAATGAGTCGACGCTGCGTGCATACAGTGTAGGAGGGTGACGTTTTGTCCCTGACAGTCGGTGTCGATCCAGGCAGTCGTATCACGGGATACGGCATTGTCGAACGCCGAGGGAGAGATATTGTCTATATTAACTCCGGCGTCATCAGGCTGAAAGGTTCGAAACAGCGACCCGACAGATTGCGGAAGATAAAGGAAGGTTTGGATACCGTGCTGCAGAGATACAATCCAACCTCCGTTGCGGTGGAGGAAATCTTCATGGCGAAGAATCCGAGAAGCACATTGACACTGGGGGAGGTGCGCGGGGTTATTCTCCTAGCAGCAGCTGAAGCCGGCATTCCGGTCTACGAGTATACCCCCCGAGAAGTGAAGAGCAGCATCGTTGGAAAAGGGGCTGCCGATAAGAGTCAGGTTGCTGCGATGGTCAAAAGGCTTCTCAAGATCGATCATGAACCAGAGACCGAGGATGAGACAGATGCCCTCGCAATTGCGTTTTGTCATTCGTTGCGTGAATCCGGAGCAGCCAGGAGGTTCTCTTGATCTCGTCGATAGAAGGTACTATCAGATCCAAAGAAGGTAATCGGATCATTGTCGAGATTGGGGGAGTCGGATTCGAGGTGTATGTACCATTACGGACACTCGATGTGATCGGTGGGGAGGGGGAAAAGGTACACCTCCGGACGTATCTCCACGTGAAGGAGGATGCTCTCACTCTGTACGGGTTCCTCGATGATAACGAGAAACGGCTGTTCCAGGCACTGCTCAGTGTGAGTGGAGTTGGTCCGAAAGTAGCTCTCGCAATCCTTTCGGTAAGTGAGGCGGGCGATCTCGCACGACTGATACACGAAGAGAAGACAAAGGCACTCATGGCCTTCCCGGGTATTGGGCGGAAGACGGCAGAAAGAATCGTCCTTGAATTGAAAGATAGGATCGATATCGAGCGATACCTTCCCGGGGTGGAATTTGCGCCTCCTGGAATTGACAAGGAGCTTATTGAAGAATCGATAGCCGCGCTCGCAACACTCGGACTCACCCGGGCGAATGCAAAGAAGGCACTCGAGAATATTGAACTTGCAGAGCTCGGCGAGCCGTGCCGGGTTGAGGATATCGTCCGAGAGGTTCTCAAGCGGACTTCAGCGAAGACGTAAGGAAAAGGGGATAACCGATGTCCGACGGGCTTATCACCGATCCAAAGGTTGCACCGGAGGAGCTGCAATCCGAGTCCCGACTTCGTCCTCGGACCATGGGAGAGTTCGTCGGGCAGACTAAGGTTAAGGAAAACCTATCCGTTTTCATCGAGGCCGCGAAGCAGCGGAGTGAGCAACTGGATCACGTCTTGTTGTATGGACCTCCAGGACTGGGGAAGACGACGCTGGCGCATATTATCGCTCGTGAGCTCGATGTCAACATTCGTCCATCTTCAGGCCCTGCTTTCCAGAGCCCGGCAGAACTTCTCGGGATACTGACACAGCTCGAGAAGAGGGACGTCGTTTTCATCGACGAGATACACCGACTCAGCCGGATTGTCGAGGAGCATCTCTATCCTGCAATGGAAGAGTTCAAATGCGAGCTCGTCGTCGATAAGGGTCCTCACGCACGCCACTATTTACTCTCTGTTGAGCCGTTTACACTCGTGGGGGCGACGACTCGAGCGGGCATGATCACTCCTCCCATGAGAAGCAGGTTTGGGGTCGTTGCCCGCCTGGATTTTTACTCGCCCGATGATCTTCGGCGAATCGTCCTTCGCAGTGCGAAACTGCTCGATGTAGAGATCGATAAACAAGGTGCGTTCGAAATCGCGAGGCGTTCCCGAGGAACGCCGCGAATCGCAAACAGGCTTCTCCGAAGGGTAAGAGATTTCGCACAGATCAAAGGAAAGGGGAAGGTCGATCTCGAAATGGCAGATTATGCTCTGGGTATGCTTGAAGTCGACGAGAAGGGATTAAATGATATGGATCGGAGGATCCTGCTGGCAATCATAGAAAAGTTCTCGGGCGGGCCTGTCGGCGTTAATTCGCTCTCCGTGGCGGTTTCAGAAGAAGCTGAAACCATTGAGGATGTATACGAGCCATACCTCATTCAAGAGGGATTTATCCAGAGAACGCCGCGTGGCCGGGTAGCAACAGAGACCGGTTACAGGCATGTAGGTCTGCAACTGGGAGAGAGCGACGATAAACAGAAGAAGTTCTTCTAACACGAATTTTCCACTCGTTCCAAATCAAGACGGAATGAAACTGAGCGATTTCGACTACGTACTTCCCGAAGAGTTGATTGCACAGTACCCATCACCGCAACGTGAAGAAAGCCGTCTCATCATCTTCGATCGAAAAAGCGAGGAGATCCGTGAAACTCGATTTGCCAATTTCCCGAGGTATCTCCAGGAAGGCGATATTCTCGTTGTCAATGAAACCAGGGTGATTCCTGCCCGTTTGTACGGCCTGAAGAAGACGGGTGGGAAGGTGGAGATATTCCTGACCAGGAGGATTGGAGAGAGGAAGTGGCTCGCCATGCTTCGCCCATCAAAACGGCTGCGTGCAGGTGAAACCATTTTTGTCGGAGCACAACGGTATCCGATTCGAGTCGAAGGAATCATCGATAAGGGCGAATGGAGCGTTTCGCTGCCTGATTCCGTTCCCGAAGAGGAGTTCATTGAGGATTACGGTCACGTGCCTCTGCCTCCCTACATTAAGAGGAATGATGAGCGTCGCGATCGGGAGCGCTACCAGACCGTCTATGCGAAGAGGGAGGGTTCGATTGCGGCTCCAACAGCTGGTCTGCACTTCACGGAGGACGTATTACGCGAAATTACGCACAGAGGTGCCACTATTATTCCGCTCACACTTCATATTGGACCCGGAACATTCAGGCCGTTACAGCATGAAGCTGTGGAGATGAACAAGCTCGCACCCGAGTTCGTCTTGATCAAGAAGGAATATGTACAGGACATAGAGCATGCACGGAGCCAGGGGAGAAGGATTATTGCGGTGGGTACAACGACCACGAGAGCTCTTGAGTCGCTCGCCTCCGGCAAGGTGAGGGTACAGGAGGAGAAGGAACTGAACGGAGAAACGTACATCACTGGATGGACCGATCTCTTCATATATCCTGGTTTCACGTTCAGGGTGATCGATTCAATTCTCACGAACCTCCACTTGCCGCGTTCGAGCCTTCTCCTGCTCGTCGCGGCCTACATTGGCAGGGACGAACTGCTCAAGATATATCGCTGGGCTGTCAGGCGGCGGTTTCGTTTTTACAGTTACGGTGATGCAATGTTCATACGATAGGGAAGGGACTTTCAATTGCCGTTCGCGTTCACGGTCATAAAAGAGGATCCGAGTGGAGCGAGGTTCGGCTGCATTGAAACCGATCATGGCACCATCAAGACTCCTGCATTCATGCCGGTTGGTACCCAGGGAACGGTGAAGACGGTCTCCTCGCGTGATCTCGAAGAGATGGGTGCATCCATCATACTGGCTAACACGTATCATCTGTACCTTCGTCCCGGCGAGAAGCTCATCGAAGAAGCGGGCGGCATTCATCGCTTCATGTCCTGGAAAAAACCGGTTCTCACCGATAGCGGCGGTTACCAGGTTTTTAGCCTCGCCGATCTCAACCGGATTGTCGATGAGGGTGTGGAATTCAAGTCACACCTAGATGGTTCATTACATTTTCTGACTCCGTCTAAAGTCGTTGGGATCCAGCTCGCGATTGGACCGGACATCATGATGGTACTCGATCAATGCACGAGTTATCCTTGTGACCGACCAACTGCAGAGGCTGCGGCGGCTCGAACAACGTTATGGGCGGAGCAAAGCCTGCAGGAGATGGGTCCGAAAGTGACAAAGAACGGGTACGAACGAGTTCTTTTCGGAATAGTCCAGGGATCGGTCTACCCTGATTTGAGGAGACGATCTGTCAAAGAATTGGCAGGGCTTGATTTTCCCGGATACGCCATCGGTGGACTCTCCGTCGGGGAGCCCAAGCGGGATACACGGGAAATGGTGAAGTTGACCGCCGCTCTGCTTCCTGCGAATAAGCCGAGATATCTCATGGGTGTCGGTTTTCCCGAGGATATCGTGGAGGCGGTGACCATGGGTATCGATCTCTTTGACTGTGTCTTGCCGACGCGGAATGCAAGAAACGGCACCGTTTTTACGTCGCGAGGTAAGGTTATCGTGAAAAACGCCGACCAAGCGAGGGACTTCGGCCCACTGGATCCAAATTGCGGTTGCGAAACGTGTAGGACGTATACCCGTGCGTACCTTCGCCACCTCTTCAACGCCGGGGAACTGCTGGGACCGAGACTTGCAACGTATCATAGCCTCTATTTTTACTTGCATCTCCTTGCAGAAATAAGGCAAGTTATACAAGACGGTTCCTTTCAGGAGTGGAGAAAGGAGTTTTACGAGGTATACCGAATACCCGGAACGTAGCTCGAGAATACCTTCTCAAGGAGAGGAAGAATGTCGAATATCATGTTTGCTTTTAGCAGTCCTTCGGGCACAGATGGTGGTCCATCGCTGATTACCAGTTTTATTCCAATACTCTTGATCTTCGTTATCTTTTACTTTCTTCTTATCAGGCCGCAGCAGAAAAAACAGAGGCAACACCAGACCATGGTGTCTTCTCTCCGAAAAGGGGATCGGATCGTAACAAACGGCGGTGTCTACGGGACAGTGGTGGATGTGAAGGAGCACATTATTGTCCTGAGAATCTCGGAAGATGTAAAGATCGAATTGGTAAAGAGCGCTGTCGCAACGGTGATAGAAAAACGGGAAGATTAGATCAGTCGTCAGGAGTTGAGAGAAGAGGACTGCAGTGAAATCTCTCGGTATCAAGATATATGGTGACAAGCTTCTGCGATCGAAGAGTAAGGCGGTCGAGGATTTTGGGAGCGATTTGAGTCCTTTCCTCGAACAGATGATCGAGACCATGATCATTGAAGGGGGCGTCGGTCTTGCTGCTCCTCAGGTAGGTATCTCAAAGAAGATTGCAGTTATCAATCCGGAACCCGAGAATACTGCTACCCTGATCAAGATGATTAATCCCCGTATCGTTTCGACGTCGGATGAGGTGGAGACACTCGAAGAAGGATGTTTGAGCATACCCGGCATTCGTGGTGATGTCGTGCGGTCGTCTGCTATTGAAGTCGTATATCAGGATGAGAACGGGCGAGAACACAACGTAAAGGCTGAGGGACTCCTAGCAAGGATCATCCAGCACGAAATCGACCATCTCAACGGAGTCCTGTTCATAGACCACTTATCCCTGGCGAAGAAAGCACTGATAAAGCCGGAGCTGCGGAATCTCCTGCACGGGAGAGGTCGGGAGAGATAGTATGGCACGGGTGGTTTTCTTCGGCTCCCCCGATTTTGCCCTTCCATCCCTCGAAATTCTATTACCGACTGAATACAGGCCTGTTCTGGTGGTAACACAACCGGATAGGCCATCGGGGAGGGGCAAAAAACTAACGCCCACACCGATCCGGAAGTTCGCCGAAGAAAATGGGATCGCCGTGAAGGTCCTGAAGGACTTCGATGAGCAGCATTCGATCGAAGAGCTCCGCTCCGTACAACCCGATTTCTTTGTTGTTGTCGCATTTGGCTTGATCTTTCCACCCCCAGCCCTGCAGATCGTCAAGCAGGGGAATGTCAACGTCCACGCATCCTTGCTTCCCGCGTACCGGGGTGCGAGCCCCGTGAACATGGCGATCGTCAGCGGAGATTCGTTCACGGGAGTGACGACGATGGAGATGGTGAAATCGCTTGACACGGGACCGATCTATCTGCAGGGTATCGTTCCCATCGATCCCATGGAGGATGCTGGGGAGCTTTCGAAAAAGCTTTCGAAAGAAGGAGCACGCCTCCTCCTTGATACCTTGAAAGGTATTGATTCTGGTCGCCTCAAGCCGGTGCAACAACCTGATACCGGAGTGAGTCATGCTCCGAGGCTCAGCAAAAAGGACGGTCTCATCAAGTGGGAGATGGATGCCATCAGCATCCACAACCAGATCAGGGGGATGAATCCCTGGCCGGGAAGCTACACGTACTATAACGGGAATTACCTGAAGGTACTCAGATCAGAACCTTATGATCTCATCCCCCGTTCCGATCCACCGGGTCTGATCGTAGAGATTACCAGCACCGGAATACGTGTCAGTTGTGGGAAGGGGACGTTACAGCTGAAGCGACTGCAGGCCGAGGGGAGGCGTCCGCTTGAATTTTCTGAATTTGTAAAGGGTTATCCGATTGAACCTGGTAACGTTCTGGAGAAAGAGAGCAGATGATGCGAATTCGGGGACGGGAGTATCATCCAGTGCTTGTTTATGCCGTTCTGATTCTCGGGGCATTCTTGTTTGGTATATTGATATTTAACCTGTTCATCATGCCGGGGCTCATCGGCAGGGGTGATGTCGTTATCGTACCAGATGTAACGGGCATGAGTGTGAAGATGGCGGAAGAGAAATGTCAGGAGCGGGGGCTGAAACTCTTGGTCATTGGAAATCGACACTCAACGGAGATTCCCGAGGATTACGTTATTGAACAGGATCCCGGGCCTCAAGGGGGATTGAAAAGCGGGCGTGCGATCCGCGTAACCGTCAGCGCTGGCCACAAGATGGAGGTAGTTCCGGAGCTCAGGAATCGATCTCTGAGGCAGGCTGAGCTTCTGCTGGAAAGTTCAGGTTTACGGCGGGGGCGGGTTGTCAGGATCTTTTCTCCCGAGGAAGGCCAGAACACTGTTCTCTCAACAAATCCACCCGCCGGGGCTCGTATTCCTCGTGACTCGCGGGTGGATATCCTCCTCGCCATGAGGGGTGAGCCGAGAACGTTTGTAATGCCGGATATCGTCGGAATGGACCTTCCGTTCGTCAAGGACCGGCTCGAGAAACTCGGATTCCAGGTCACCAGGGTGGTGAGCCGCCGTACGGTGGATAAGTTTCCGAATACAATCCTCGCTCAAAATCCGAAGGCTGGCAGTTTCATCAAGGAGGGGGGGACAATTGAACTCGTCGTTTCAACGGTTGAATAACACGGATGAGATAGCAGTAGCCCCGTCGGTTCTGTCAGCGGACTTTTCATGCCTTGTCGAAGAGATAAGGACCGTGGAGGAAGGAGGGGCCGACTTCCTCCATCTCGATATTATGGATGGTCATTTTGTACCGAACATAACATTTGGTCCCATAATCGTCGAAGCCATTACGAAGCTCACGAGCTTGCCTGTGATCTCTCACCTCATGATCGAGGATCCGAAGAACTTCGCTGAACGATTTGTATCCGCCGGGAGCTCGCTCGTCAGTTTTCACTGGGAGGCGTATCATTCGGGTCATGAAAAGGTTATCGATATCATTCGTAACCTCGATTGCTGTACCGGATTGGCGGTTAATCCTGATACGCCACTTTCGAAGGTCGAGCATCTTCTTGAGGAGATCGATTGTTTGCTCGTCATGACAGTGTTTCCCGGTTTCGGGGGGCAGGCGTTTATGCCAGAAGTGCTTGAGAAGATCGAGCTGGCGGCGCGTCTGAAGAAGGAACGTGGATACCGATATGTGATTGAGGTGGATGGTGGGGTGAATTCTGACAACGCTCCCCTGGTCAGGAAGGCGGGTGGGCAGATACTTGTTGCGGGGACGGCTGTCTTCAAAAGCGATGACTATACGAGAGCAATCTCCGCCCTCAGGGGCTGAGGGAGCTCCCGCAAAACTGAAGGATTCAATGTTTCTTGGATCCTTTCACCGTTGTGACCTACCTTCGATTAGAATTTGATTTCTCTTGCTAATCAATTGGTAGTATGTTATTTTCTAGCATTTGTGAGTGGGGGTAGATGACGTTGTTTCAGGACCTTAGCGATAGACTGAACCGTGTCTTCAAGGAGTTACGGGGGCACGGCAAGGTTCGAGAGAGCCATATCAAGAGCGCCATGCGCGACGTCAGGAGAGCACTCCTTGAGGCAGACGTTAATTATAAAGTTGTCAAAGGTTTTGTCGAACGTATCAGTGAGAGGGCAATGGGGCGAAAGGTCCTGGACAGTATCACTCCCGATCAGCAGATCATCAAGATCGTTCATGACGAGCTCGTTACCGTACTCGGTGAAAAACCGGCGGCTTTTACGCTCTCCGGTTCACCAACCGGGGTGATGGTAATAGGCCTGCAAGGTAGTGGAAAAACGAGCTTTTGCGCAAAACTCGCTGTCCATTTGAGAAAGAAAGGACGGAAACCACTACTCGTTGCAGCGGACATATACCGCCCCGCAGCGGTAGAGCAAATTGCCGTCCTTGGTGAGCAAATAGGTCTCCCCGTGTATCAGCCGAGTGATGGTGTAGGGGTGAGTGATATTGTGCGAGGGGCTATTAATGAAGCTAAAAAAGGTTTGGACGACACATTAATTGTGGATACGGCGGGTCGACTCCACATCGATCGGGAAATGATGTCGGAACTCAGCACCGTAAAAAAAGTACTTCAGCCGGAGGAGATACTCCTCGTGCTCGATAGCATGACCGGCCAGGAAGCCGTCAACGTTGCGAGAGAGTTTCAAGAAGAGGTCGACTTTACGGGCGTTGTCCTGAGCAAGTTGGACGGTGACGCTCGGGGGGGAGCGGCGCTCTCAGTTACCGCAGTGACCGGCAAGCCGATAAAGTTCGCCTCTGTCGGGGAGAAGGTGACTGACCTTGAGACTTTTTACCCCGACAGGATGGCAGGCCGAATCCTGGGTATGGGTGATGTCCTCTCCCTGGTTGAGAAGGCCCAGGAAGCGATCGACGTGAAAAAAGCGAAGGAGCTCGAGCACAAGATGAAGCGGGAATCATTCACCCTCGAGGATTTTCTTGACCAGCTCCAGCACCTGAAAAAGATGGGTCCATTTGACCAGCTTCTGGGGATGATTCCGGGGATGAAGTTTCCCGGGCATGGTGCATCAGCTGTGGGGGAGAGGGAGCTTAAAAAGATCGAAGCGATAATCCGCTCCATGACCACGGAGGAGCGCCGTTCTCCTCATATCATTGATGGTTCCAGGCGGCGGAGAATAGCGTCCGGAAGTGGTACGAGTGTTCAAGATATAAACCGTCTGTTGAATCAGTTTCAGCAGATGCGGAGGATGATGAAACGCTTTACAAAGTTGAGCGGAAAGATGCCCCTTGATTTTCCTATCCAGTAATTGCATGTTTGTTTTTCTCACTGGAGGTATACATTGGCAGTTAAGATCAGATTGAAAAAGATGGGTTCCAAGAAGAGGCCCTTCTATCGCGTTGTTGTTGCCGATTCGAGGAATCCGCGCGATGGGCGCTTTGTCGAAACTCTCGGATACTACGATCCGATGTCGGATCCGCCGAGAATCGAGCTCGATGATGACAGGGTTTACAAGTGGCTGGATAACGGTGCTACTCCTACGGAGAATGCGGCCCAGATTCTCAAACATGCCGGATTGCTTGAGAGATGGCAGCTCCTGAAGCGAGGTGTACAGATCTCGGACCTCGAGGCCAAGATAGAAGAGATCAGGGCCAAGCAGCCGAAACCCCAACCGCAGAATGAAAAAAGGAAACGGCTCAAGAAAAAATCCGATGAAGAGGAAATTCCAGCTGAGGAGGAAAAACCTGAAGCAGGGGAAGTGGATGGCGAATCTGAGGATACGGTGAAGCCGGAAACAGAAGTCCAGGAAGAGGAACCTGAAACTGGAGAGAAGCCCGAAAACGATGAAAAAACAGAAAAAGAGGAGAAGAAAAAGTAGCCGGGCCTTCTCAGCATTTTCGTTATTAATACTGAAAGGAAGTTGAAGCTGCATGAGCGTTGAAATGATCAAAGCGATGATTCAAAAGATCTCCGAGATGCTCGTTGATAAACCGAATAGGATCGTCATCGGTGACGAGATGCGAGATGATACGACCATCATCGTGCTTTCAGTCGATAAATCGGATGTGGGTAAAGTAATCGGCCGCAACGGCCAGACGGCAAAGGCACTGCGGGCGCTCGTGAATGCCGCTGCAACACGAATGGGTATTAAAGTTCTCCTTGAGATCCGTGAGTGACAATCTAGTATGAAACTCCAATCAGCAACACTCGGAACCATCGTCAAGGCAGTAGGCCGGAAGGGTGAGGTAAAGCTCTTGCCCGGTCCCGATTTCTGGCCAGAGGCGTTGAATGTCGGTGAACTGGAGCTCATCTCTCAGAACGAAATTCGTCGAGCCGTTCACCTCAACCGTTACCGGGCCAAGGGTGAAACCTTCATCCTCACGTTATCGGGCATTGAGAATATGCACGATGCCGAATCTCTTGTCGGGAGCGAGCTGAGAGTCTCATTGGAAAATCTCAATGAGTCCACGAGACCTCAGCGGTTATTGCCGTTTCAGGTTATCGGCTTGGAGGTTCGGCTCAGAGATGGATCCCTTATTGGCGAGGTCGTTGATCTCCTGTTGGGTAAAGCACAGAATTGCCTTATCGTGGCGAGTGGTGAAGAGCGACTCCTCGTTCCGAACGTCCCGGATGTCGTATATGGTGTTCATCTTGAGGAAGGATTTGTCGAGATCGACCCCCCTGAGGGATTGCTCGACTTGAGATGGTAAGGGTTGGATACGTGGTGGATCTTCACTTTGTGACGATTTTTCCCGATCTCTTCAGAGCAGCCCTTAATAGTGGTATGCTTGGTGCAGCGGCAAAAAAAGGTGTGGCCCGATACCATATCGTCAACGTGCGGGACTTCGCTGAAGACCAGTACGGTACGGTCGACGATTACCCGTACGGCGGTGGTCCGGGAATGGTTCTTATGGCACCACCCATCGTAAAGGCTGTAGAATCGGTGCGTACTGGAGACGAAGGTGACGAGTCACCGGTCATATTGCTGTCACCCTGCGGGAGGGTGTTTCATCAGGCCAAGGCCTGCGAGTTAGCACAGAAGAGGAAGATTGTTTTCATATGTGGTCGATACAAGGGAGTTGATGAGCGAGTGAACGATCTCGTCGTTACTGAAATACTCTCAATCGGCGATTACATCGTGAGTGGCGGGGAACTGCCCGCACTGGTTATCGCTGACGCGGTGGTGAGAAACCTCCCTGGTGTTCTCGGCGACGAGCGCTCACGGGAGACAGATTCCTTCTCTCGGGAAAGAGAATTCTCTCTTGATGCCGCATACTATACCAGACCATCCGAGTTCCGGGGTTTAGGGATTCCTGAGGTTCTCCTCTCGGGGAACCATGCAAAGATCGATGAGTGGAGGGAGGCATCTGCAAGGGAGCGAACACGCCGTTATCGACCTGACCTGTTCGCGCGAGTAAGAAGAGAAGGAACCGAGGAACAAGAGCAAGGTTAACTTGTTGTACGGCATAGTCTTTTGAGTAAGCAGGTAATCACCCAGATAGACGGTGCACGACAGTTACAGATGGTATTGAAGAGCTCCAAGGAGGAGTAATGGACATCCTCGAACAGATTTCAGCAAGGAAAAAGAAGGAATCAGTTCCCGAGTTCAATGTCGGGGACACGGTGCGTGTCGATGTGAAGGTAGTGGAGGGAGGAAGGGAAAGAGTCCAGGCGTTCCAGGGCACCGTCATCCAGCGGAGGGGGAGCGGTATCAGGGAGACATTTACCGTCCGCAAGATCAGTCAGGGTGTCGGCGTCGAACGTGTATTTCCCCTCCACTCGCCAAGCGTTGCCGCGGTGAAGGTTATGCGCAAAGGGAAGGTGAGAAGGGCGAAACTCTACTATATCCGTAAATTAAAAGGAAAAGCGGCACGTATCACCGAGAGAACGGAGACGGGAGATAAATGATTACCAGGACCTCTTTTGAGGATCTGGTTCGTTTCGATCTGGAGAAACGAAAGCCTCCAATCCGTCTCATTGCAGGGGTAGACGAGGCCGGGCGTGGGGCGCTCGCAGGCCCGGTCGTTGCGGCGGCGGTGATATGTGAGCCACACGAGGATCTGCTTAGGGTGACAGACAGTAAGCTCCTCCCAGAATCTGTGCGTGAAGAGCTCTACGAGATGATCTGCCTGCGGTGTCTCGACTATCGTGTGGGGATTGTTGGCCCTGAAGAGATCGACCGGTGGAATATCCTGAGAGCCACCCTTGAAGCGATGAGATGTGCAATCAGCTCATTAGAGATGGCGCCCTGTTGCGTCTTGGTTGACGGGAGACATATACCCTCCGTGGAAATACACGCAGAGACAGTGAAGGGAGGAGATAGAAAGAGCTTCTCGATCGCAGCTGCTTCTATCGTCGCGAAGGTGACGAGAGATCGTATCATGCGGGAAAGGGATCGTGAATTCCCCGGATACGGCTTCAGGAAAAACAAGGGGTACGGGACGAGAAAGCATATCCAGGCAATACGAAGAAGTGGATTAACTGCTTTTCATAGAAGGAGTTTTCATATACGTTCGCTGGATTGAGGGGGTGGCGGTTGTGGGTGGAAGGTACAATCCAGGCACCATGGGTGAACAAATCGCAGCGTGTTACTTGATCCTGAAGGGATATCGAATCATCGAGCGGAATTTCAGGTCGGGTCACCTTGAAATCGACCTGGTAGTGCATGACGGTGATTGCCTCGTATTCGTAGAGGTCAAAACGAGGCGGGGTAATTCCTTCGGGGGAGCAATAGCGGCAGTGGTGCCGCGGAAGATTTCGAATATGAGAAGGGCGGCACGAGGTTTTCTGGATAGATTGCCGGGTACCTTCATGTTCCGTGAGATCAGGTTCGACCTCATCGCAATTGATATCGATGCCCGTAACGATACCATGGTTCTCAGGCACGTGAAAGGGATACCTTAGAAATAACTTGATTTAAAATGAAAAGCTCTCTATCTTAATTATGCTGTTTTGAACCTAGTCAGTTGGGAGGAGCTTTAATAATGGTCAAGAGATCAGTTATTCTGGCTCTTTTGTTACTAGTAGCTTTCTCGGGGTGTAACATTACCAAGAGAGTCGTCAAAGATATCCCTATCGAGCAGATGGACGAGCTCAGGGACAAATACAAAGACAGAACCGGATGGACGAGGGCGGTTCTCGTGGACCTCGGACCTGAGGGAATAGTCGATCGTGATACGAAGGTGAAGATTGTCGATGTCGATATGCACTGGAGCGGCGCCATCACTGTCCAGGGACCGAACAGACGTCGGATAACGCACGGGCTCAACCTTGAGAGACCGCTGACGAAGAAAGCCTTCGAAGATAAGTTGCATCAGCTCTTCTGGTTCAAACACCCTGAGTACCGATACAGGATGGACCTTCGTAAATACGGCAAGAAAACTGCAAAGGCGATTTACAACCACGAGCTTTTTAAAGGTATGAAGCGGGATGCAGCATTAGCATCATGGGGCTATCCTGATGAGATGAAGAGTCATGAGATGGGCGGTAGCCTGGAAGAACAGTGGATTTATATAGATCAGAGGCAGAAAGGGAAAAAGCGTTACATATATATTAGGGATGGGGCTGTGGACCACTGGGAAGAGTGAGGTACGCAAGGTACTCTCACATTCACTCCTGAATCAATCTCACCGTTGACTGCACTTCCTGAGGCGATAGGTAAAAATGTCCCCGCTGGAAGAGTGGGGGATCACTTGGGACACTCTTTTATAAAAGAGTTGAGCCCGCGGTTTATTTTCTTTCCAAGATAACCCTCTTCACTACTTCAGCAGGGACCTCTATTTAAATTATATTCCCATTTTTCGACCCTGTCAATATATGTATGTCTGTTACCGGTTGCACATGCAATGAGCCGTAAGCACTTATTTCTAGATAACTTTGGTATCTCGGAAGTACTTTCCTGTCAACGTTCGAGGATTTTCTCTTTTTTCTACCGTTTCTTATCGAAGAGGGATGTCTTGAAGCGCTTATGTGGACGGGTAAAATAGTCAACGGTGAGCCTTCTCGTGACACCGGAGAGGGCAAAGATAGCGATGAGGTTCGGTATTGTCATGAGCCCAAGCGCCGTGTCACCGAAACCCCAGACCACCTCGAGTGAGAATACGGCACCTAAGAAATGCATGATGCAGAAGGCAACTCTGTACGGCATGATCGCGCCCGGACCAAGCAGGTATTCAATGCTTCGATCACCGTAGTACGACCATGAGATCGCTGTGGAGATTGCGAAGAGGAAAACAGCGATGGTCACGATATAGTTACCCCCATTCGTGATAGGCGAGAGACCGCGCTTGAACGCCCATGCGGTGAGGGGGGAGCCGTTCTGTAAGATTTTTCCGTGAAGTTCTATCTCTCCCCCCGGAACTACTTCACCATGATCGTTTGTAAAGAACACAGCTCCATCTTCAGCAACGAGAGCCGTGCCGTTGAACGGGACATCCCCGCAATAGATATACGGCTCATCCACTGTGCTACTGTTTTTCGAAAAGATGACTTCCTCTGCGACACCGTGTGTTACGGTGAAGCTCCCACTAAAGAGGTCTTCGTCCTTGATAACACCGTTCCGGTGTATGCTACCGTCCTCTTCCATGATGGTTATTTCGGATTTGGGAACGAACTGGATGACATCGAGCTTCTTGTCCTTCCAGACACCGATGGTGACGATGACGAGCCCGGTGAGTGTACAAATCAATAGTGTGTCGATATATGGTCCGATCATCGCGACGAGCCCTTCCCGGACGGGTTCCTTTGTCTTTGCCGCAGCGTGGGCGATGGGAGCACTGCCCTGACCGGCTTCATTTGAGAAGAGGCCTCTCTTCACTCCCCAGACGAGGGTAAAGATGAATGTCGAGCCGACGAATCCGCCGATTCCGGCCCGGGGATGAAATGCGTCTCTTATGATCGTCGTAAAGGCTTCAGGGACGAGGCTGGCGTTCAGGATAAGAACGGTGATGGCACCTAAAAAGTAAATGATTGACATGAGAGGAACGAGTCGACTCGCAACCATGCCGATTCGCTTGATACCACCGATGATCACCAGTCCGATAATGATCGCCATCCCGGCTCCCGTTGTCCATGTCGGAATACCAAAATCGCTGTGGAAAGAATCTGCGACCGTAAAGGCCTGGACACTGTTGCCGCTTCCAAAGGATGAGATGACAGCACAGATGGCGAACATAACTGCCAGGAATTTCCACTGCTTGCCGAGACCTTTCTCGATATAGTACATCGGTCCACCCGATATAACACCGTCCGGATGCACATCGCGGAAGTGCATGCTGAGTGTGCATTCGACGAACTTCGATGCTGTCCCGAAGATAGCAGTTATCCACATCCAGAATAGGGCGCCGGGTCCGCCGTAGTGGATTGCGGTGGCAACACCGGCAATATTTCCAATGCCGATCGTTGCGGAGAGGGCTGCAGAGAGAGCCTGGAAATGGTTGATTTCGCCAGCATCTTTGGGATCATCGTAGTAGCCGGCAATGACAGCGAGGCTGTGCCCGACCTTCCGAAGCTGAATGAAACGCGTTCGGATCGTCAGGAATATACCCGTTCCGAGAAGGAGAATGATAAAGTAAGGCAATGCGGACGGGAATTCCCAGATATACTTGTATACGAAGTCAATTACCTCTTTCACACCCTCCATCAATCACTCCTCTTCAGTGAACGGAGGCCAGGCTGCATCGGCGAAACTGTTTATAGCACTCCCTTGAATAAGAAGAACAGAAGAACCAGAATCACAGCGGGGCAGAAGAATTTGAGCAGTATGTCGAAAACAACAGAGAATCGCTGGAATCCTGGGTATCCTTCCAGGATCTCGGCCGCGGCGGCGTTCAGTCTCCATATCCAGGCAAAGAAGACGGAGATGAGGAAAGCCCCCACGGCGAGCATGATGTTAGCGAATAGCCAGTCCATGAAACCCAGAAAATCTCCTCCGGGCAACGGGAGGTTCGACAGCCACGATACTGCTCCCTGCGAGAGGACTGACGGCAATCCGAGGCACAAACCAACGAGGGCAACGATCCAGACGGCTCGGCGGCGCAACCAGTGTTTCTCGTCAACAAGGAATGCGGTGGCGACCTCCAGGAGTGAAATTGTCGATGTCAACGCTGCGATTGAGAGGAGCAGGAAGAAACCTGCCCCCACGACATTCCCTCCCGGTATGGAGGCAAAGATTTTAGGAAGCACCTTGAAGACGAGTCCCGGGCCTTCCGATGGGTCCAACCCCATTGCAAAGAGAGCCGGAAATATGAGTAAGCCGGCCATAACTGCTATCAACGTGTCGAAAAAGGCAACGTAACAGCCTGACGTTACAATATTGTCTCGCTTCGATAGGTAACTCCCATAGGTGATCATTGCACCCATCCCGAGGCTCAATGAGAAGAATGCCTGTCCGAGGGCGGCGAGGATCGTCTTGCCCGTAACCTTGCTGAAATCAGGCTTGAAATAGAAAGTGAGTCCTTTTCCTGCTCCTGGGAGTGTGATGGAGCGGATGATCAAAACGACGAGAAGAAGAAGGAGAATGGGCATGAGAATCTTAGCCCATCTTTCAATGCCATCCTTGATTCCTCCCTGTACGACGAGCACCGTGAGGACCATGAATGCGAGAAACAGGGGGATTGAAAGCCAGGTGTTCGCGGTGAAGGATTCGAATGAGGTTTGGTTATTAATCAGTGTTTTCACGATGTAGCCGATCGAGTATCCAGCCATGACGGTGTAGTATGACAGGATACATACCCCGGTCAGTACTCCGAGGTAACCAACGAGTGTCCAGTAGCTTCCGGGGCGGATGGTTGCAAATGCCCCCACCGGATTTCGACGGCTATACCGACCGATAGTGAGCTCTGCTACCATGACCGGTACGCCCAAGAGGAGCACACACAAGAGGTACAGGATGAGAAATGCGGCACCACCATTCTGACCTGTGACGTACGGGAATCTCCAGATATTGCCGAGGCCGATCGCCGAACCTGCTGCTGCGAGTACAAACCCGAAGCGTGAACCCCATTCACCACGTTCATGTGGCTTTGCGTTTCCTGCCATATGGCGTCTCCCTTTTTGTAAATCAACAAGCAACGTACCTTAACTCTCAGATCTGTGGCAATAATTTTTTATGTCTCAGGCAGGTCTTTCTTGCTCTGTGCAAGGTAGAGGCCGATGAGGACCACCGCGCTGCCGAAGAGAAACAGTACCGTTATCTCCTCTTTGAAGAAGAGCCAACCGAAGAGTGCTGCCAGTGGGGGATTCAGGTATATGAAGGATGCCACGGAGGTGGCGGGCAGGTAACGTAATGCGGTGACCCAGATCCAGAAGCCCACCATGGTACAGAGAACGCTCAAATGGAAGAGAGCAATCAAATGAGTGAGACTCATGCCTGATACTGTTGCAAAGAAACGGGTGCTCGCTGAAAAGAGGAATGGGATTGTGCCGATGATGATGGATAGATACGTCACGGTGAGTGGAGATCGTTTTTTTACCATATCCTTTCCGATAATGGTGTACAGAGACCAGCTCAGCGGTGCCAGTGCTGTAATCAGTGCGTATCGCACCTCGGCGTGTGAAATGCCCGTTACGCGTCCGAGACCGACCTTGCCCCATTTGACGACGAAGTAGAGTCCTGCGAAGGCGAGAATTATTCCCACCGTTCTCCTGAGTGGTACCTTTTCTCTCAGGATGATAATCGCGAGAATAAGGGTAAAGAGTGGAGCGAGGGTGGTGAGAAGTGCCGCAGCCCCGGGCTTGACCTCACTCTGTCCCAGGTAGAGAAAGTAGTTATAACCCGCAACACCAGTTAGGCCCATTCCGACGATTCTCAACGGCTCATACCTCAATATTTCCACGCTTTCTGTACGCCTTTCCTTCTTCAGTAGTAGGAAGGTCGTGCAGAAGAGTGAGACGGGGAAGAAGCGCGCCAGGATCAGTTCCATTGGCGAGAAAATTCCGCGGAGGTGATTAATCGCAGTGAAGGAGTTGGACCAGATAACAAAGAGCAATACAAGGAGGAGTTGCACTGCCACGGGTGATAGGTTCCTTCGCATGGAATCATCGGGCACCAGTGGAAACCTTTCTCAATAACGGGGAGGATCTTGAAATTACTAGTTCATTTATGATATAATGGGAAACAACAGGGTGGCAAGCATTGCATCGTTTGGGAGTGCACCATGAAAGGATGTGAAGACGATGTTCAAGCGTCTGATCCTTATTTTAACCCTGGTTATTTTTGTGAGCGCCTCATTGGAGGCAGTAACGATTCGACGGGGCAAGAAAGGCCGCAAGTACTTGCGCCGTTTATCCCTCGCAGGTAACCTCAAAAACGATAAGCTCCGCATTTACAACGACTACGGATATCCAGTTCACCGTCTCCGTGAATACGGATACGGACGGATAAGAGAGCACTGGCGTTATCTCGAACTTGGCCTGGAATTCATCTTTGACGAGGATTCCAGACTTGTGAAGACGAATCATTTCTGGCCTGAGAACAGACGGGCCAGGTTCGAGCGTTTTCCAGGATATTGATTTCGCGGGCGTTTCGGGGATGTGAAGCGGCTGACCACCTCAGCCGGGATATCGGGACGGGGAAAGCATACTTGACTTGCCGGTCCTTTCCAGATTGCCCCTGATGAATTCTGGCTCGGGTTTCTGGGAATGTGCTTTCCGTCGTCCCGGTTCTTCATTGCAAGCTTCGCGCAAGGCCCTCATTACCAGCAATGTATATTAAAAATAGTTGAAAATTCGAGACAAAGTTGATATATTTTCAACGATTGTTGGGATCACAATGTTCGGTTTTTTCGGTGAAATCTATTATTTTTGAATGTCTTAATTACAGTGAGGCTCTATGAGTGATCCTATGTCCCCCTTGAAATCCAGGATAGCTCCGGGTGATGTTCATCAGACCTTATCCAGGCATATGCTCGTGGACGGTTTCCCGTTTGTCCTCGATCTTGAAAAGAGTAACGGTACGTATCTCTCTGATGCTGCCACGGGAAAGGAATACTTGGATTTTTTCATGTTTTTCGCTTCGTGTCCACTCGGTCACAATCACCCCGGTCTTCGGGAGGTAGATTTTTACCGCAGGCTTGCCTCCGTCGCTGCAAGCAAGCCATCGAACACCGATCTCTACACGGTGGAGATGGCCGAGTTTGTGGAAACATTCGCTCGTATTGCCGTTCCTGAGTGCCTGTCCAACCTTTTTTTCATCAGTGGCGGTGCCCTGGCCGTCGAGAATGCCCTGAAGGCCGCCTTCGATTGGAAGGTAAGAAAGAATTTTGCAAAGGGTCTTCGGGAGGAGAAGGGACATAAGGTGATACACTTCCGTCAGGCATTTCACGGCCGCACTGGATACACCATGTCCCTGACGAACACTGATCCGGTCAAGACGGACTACTATCCGAAATTCAAATGGCCGAGAATCGAGAATCCAAAGATCACCTTCCCGTTGGAGGATCATTTGAAGGAGGTCAGGGCAGCCGAGAAACGCGCCGTGAAGGCGATTGAGGATGCTCTCACCAGCGATGGAGGCGATATCGCGGCCATCATCATTGAGCCTATCCAGGGGGAGGGGGGAGATAATCATTTCCGTCCCGAGTTCTTTCAGGAGCTCCGCAGAATCGCCGATGAGAGCGAGGCGATACTCATCTTCGACGAGGTACAGACAGGTGTCGGAATCACCGGCCAGATGTGGTGTCACGAGCATTTCGGTGTCCGTCCCGACATTATGGCTTTCGGCAAGAAGACACAGGTCTGCGGGATTATGGCAAGCGAGCGCCTCAACGAGGTGGACAGCGTTTTCACGGTATCGGGCCGTATCAACTCCACCTGGGGCGGTAATCTGATCGACATGTTCAGAGCAAAGAGGATCTTTGAGATCATCGAGGAGGATGATCTCGTCGAGAATGCTGCTCGCATGGGAGTTGCCCTCCTGCAGCACCTGAACGACATACAGAAGCTTCACCCGCATTTCGTTTCAAATGCACGTGGCAGAGGGCTCTTCTGTGCGTTCGATCTTCCTGACACGCCTTGCCGGGATACGTTCCTCACCACCCTCATCAGACACGGACTGATAGCGCTCAAGTGTGGCGAGAAGACGATCCGTTTTCGTCCACCATTGAACGTGAGGAGGGAAGAAATAGACGAGGCTGCTGAAATGCTTCACGGTGCATTGAAAGAATCGAAGGAGAGAAGCTGTATCGGGGATACCTCCGGTGCGGTACATACTGAGTAGGCTCAGCGCCGGGAGCACCGGTGTCGCGTTCATCGTATTTCTTTATTTCTCCTGTTCTTTTTTCGGCTTCTTCAACGGTTCCTTTTCTCGAGACTCGCTTTCCTCTTTCTTTTTAAAACTTTCACTCCGGTAGTCGGTAGCGTAAAAACCGCTTCCTCTCAGGATATGGCCGACGGGATGGATAACACGGTATACACTCCCCCGGCACCGGGGACAGCGCTTCCTCGGAGGAGCGGTTATTTTCTGCTCGATCTCAAATTCGTAGCCGCATTTTTCACATGAGTAGTGATATGTCGGCATCTACGTTCCTTTCTCCTTTGTGGAGATTGCCATATTTCTTGAAAACGGCGCGTGACGTTTGTTTGAACGGATGACGCTCTCACAGGACACGTTTAAGGTGAAACAGTATTCATGGGGAATAAATAAATCAAGGGAAAGTTGTTTTTATTCATCGATGCTTAAGAAAATGACGTTCGGGTGATTCGAATTGTGATACAATTATGTATATGTTATATTGAATACTCGTTACGCCAGTGAAAGTACGAGTTTGATGACGATGAGGGAACGGGAGTATAGCATGAGATTATTGTCACTACTCTTATTCATAGCAGTAATGATCTTTTCTGTGGTGGACCATCCAAGAGCCGAGGAGGAAAGACCTTCGGCTTTGATTCGAACGAGACTCGGGAGGGAGCTCACCCAGCGTGATCTGGTTGAACAGGGGATTGACGTTTTAGCAAGCTATTTCGATGGGCGGGTCGATCTGGCTGTCACCGACAAACAGCTCGCCTGGATACATTCCAAGATACCTGTCGTCGCGGTACTCGAGAGGGCCAGACTCGCTGTCCCCATGGTCCTGGATGAGAACTTGGGCCAGTATCATACATACGATGAAATGGAAACGATGCTTAATTCCTTGGCATCGACCTATCCGAATCTCACCCACCTAACGACGCTCGGAACGAGCATCCAAGGTCGCCAGATTTGGGCTATCAAAATATCGGACAATCCCGATACGGATGAGGATGAACCGGAAGTTTTGATCATGGGTTGCCATCATGCCAGAGAGATTATGTCGGTTGAGATTCCCCTTCTTTTTGCCGAGTACCTGCTGACACATTACGTCCCGGGTTCCCAGGTGAAGGAGCTCGTCGACGAGAGAGAGATATGGATAGTTCCCATGATTAATCCGGACGGACATGTGTATGTCCAGTACAATCACGAGGGTGACTGGTGGACGTGGTGGCGAAAGAACAGGAGAGACAACGGAGCCGGCTCATACGGTGTAGATCTGAATAGAAACTATGGATACATGTGGGGGTACGACGATATCGGAAGCTCGCCGGATCCCTCTTCTACGACCTATCGAGGGACGGCCCCTTTCAGTGAGCCGGAAACCCAGGCGGTGAGAGATTTCTGTGCTTCAAAATCTTTCAAAGTGGCGCTCTCGTACCACTCTTACGGTGAACTCATCCTCTTCCCATGGGGGTACGCGCCGATATATACGGCGGATCACAATCTCTTCCTCGCGCTGGGCGATTCACTCCAGAGATGGAACAGTTACACACTTGGATGCAATGCCATGGGGACGATTTACCTTACCAATGGTGACACTGATGACTGGGCGTATGGAGATACATCGACGAAGGATCGCCTCTTCTGCTTTACTGTAGAGTTGAACTCTTACGAGGAGGGGGGATTTGCCCCTCCGGAGAATCTCATCGCGGGGACGTTTTTAAAGGTTCTCGATGCCAATCTCACGCTGATCCGAAGGGCGGATAACCCGTACAGCGTACTGGGACCGGAACCTCCTCATATGTACGATGTCGCATTGCTCGCACCACCGAGCTATAAATTACAATGGAGCGACGGTCACCCTGCTGATCCGAATCCCCCTGTTTCATGGGAGCTTGTCGAGTACAAAGATCTCAGCATGGTCACCGATTCGTGTAGGGATGGCAGCAATCTGTGGATTCTCAACGGCTTCTCCGAAAGCTTCTCACGTGCTCACGATGGCGACAACAGTTACTACTCCGGCGTTGGGGATAATCTTCATCATACGATGAGAATGAATTCCATCTATCCTGTGTCGTTCGGTGAAACCCTTTCATGCTGGCTCTGGTATGATATCGAGCCGGGGTGGGATTACGCATACCTTGAAGCGAGTAATGACCAGGGCATGATATGGTGGACGGTTCCCGGTAACAGGACAACCGATGACAACCCTCACGGGTTGAATCGTGGAAACGGAATAACAGGAAACTCGGGAGGCTGGGTTCAGGCGGAATTTTACCTGGATAGCATCGGTATTCCCCTCGAGGCCAACGATATCCTTCTTCTCCGGTTCTCGTACATGACGGATTCGCACCTGACTATGGAAGGTATGTATATTGATTCTATCTATCCGACCATCGTTCACGAAGAAAAGACCTCTTTCGCATCTCTCCCGGATACCTTTTATGTGATAACACCCGAGGCGATTGGGCATTACGCGTACCTCGTGAGGGCGGCCGATGCAGAGAATCACAGGGGTCTGTGGAGCGATGTCGTCTTTCACACGGTAACCGATCTCACAGCAGCAGGTACTCCTGCACTCCGAACCATGCTGGCACAGAACTTCCCGAACCCCTTCAATCCGACGACAACGATACGGTTTGTCGTGGGTGCGAAAGATCTGGATGCATCTGGTACGGTACACGTACTCCTCGAGCTCTATGATGTTTCTGGACGCAGGATTGCTGTTCTCAAGGATGCTCCGGTACCATCGGGCGAGTACTCCGTGGCATGGAACGGAAAGGGAACGGAGGGCCGAGATCTCGCCAGCGGTGTGTATTTCGCACGTCTCGTGGTCGGAGAGATTGTGAGGACAAGGAAAATGGTTCTTTTAAAATGATAATGAAAGTTGATACATCGTAAACGATAGGCAAATGAAACTATCTATTATCATTCCCGTTTATAATGAGGAAAGCACGATAAAGCAGGTTTTACAAAAACTCGTCGATCTTTATTTCCCATTTGATACGGAAATTATCATTGCCGATGATGGCTCCACCGATCGGACATCTCGGATCATAAAAGAATTCAACAGAGACAACATCCTGAAAGTTCATACTTCATTGATAAACCTCGGGAAAGGAGCAGCAGTCAGGTTCGGCTTAGAATATATAGAGGGTGATTATGTCATCATTCAGGATGCGGATTTGGAACTTAATCCAGAGGATATCGTTAGTCTGATACAACCGATTGCGAAGGGTGACGCTGAGGTTGTTTACGGTTCTCGATTCAAGTCGCGATCTCAAGATCTGGCCAGTATACCGTGGTATACAATTCTGGCCAATAAAATATTGACCGCATATACGAATCTCATCTACGCGAGTAAGTTGACTGACATGGCCACAGCATATAAGCTTGTCAAATCGGATGTCATGAAACGTATCAGATTAGAATGCATCGGCTTCGAATTCGACCCCGAAATCACAGCCAAGATTCTTCGTCTGGGGTACAAGATTGTAGAAGTGCCGATTAGTTATCAACCGCGTTCCACCGAAGAGGGTAAGAAAATAAGCTGGCGTGACGGATTTATTTTTATGTATTACCTTACGAAGTATCGAGTTGTGAAAAAAGAATCATTCATAAAAAGAACTTCGGAAGCTCTATAAAAGCTATTAAATGTTATAAGAACACTAATGAAATGGAAAACTTTTATCGGTATAGTCATCAGCGCATTATTTCTATACTTTGCTTTCCGTAAAGTAAATATACAGGAACTCAAGATCGCTTTTAAGAATGCTGATTATGCCTACCTCATAGTTGTCTTTTTTCTTGCATTCCTAAGCCTATGGATGAGGTCACTCAGGTGGCGATATCTGCTTCAACCGATTAAAGAAATTGGATTGAAAAGTTTATTTTCGGCGACTGCAATAGGTTTCATGGCTAATAATGTACTTCCTGCGAGATTAGGTGAATTTGTGAGAGCGTATGTAATAGGAGAGAAGGAACACATCAGTAAAAGTTCATCTTTTGCTACTATTGTTGTGGAGCGAATATTTGACGGTGCAACGGTGTTATTTTTTTTGGTAATAATTTTTATTTTTTACTCTTACTCTTCCCCAGGATGGCTAAGAAATGCTGCGATTATCTCGCTGATCCTGTATATGGTGACACTATTGTTCTTGATATTGTTGAGGGTGAGAACTGAATTGATACTGAATATATCAGAGTATATATTGAGACCTTTTCCCCAAAGAATCAAGTTGCTGTTCACAAGGACCTTACACTCCTTTGTTGATGGCTTGAGAATTCTGCAGAGCACTAAAAATATAATCGCATCGGCTTTTCTCTCTTTTCTGGTGTGGTTGCCGAACGTTATGATCATATACTGCTTGCTTGTTTCCTTTGGATTGAAATTACCAATATACGCATCATTTCTGTTGTTGGTTATAATCGGTATCGGTATCATGATACCCTCCGCTCCGGGTTTCGTGGGAACGATCCAATACTGCTGTGTTGCGGGTTTAGCTCTCTTTTCGGTATCGAAGAGTCAGGCTCTCAGTTTTTCTATCGTATACCACGTAGGAATTTTTATACCAGTGACTGCTATAGGATTATTTTGTCTCTTGATAGAGGGTTTATCTATTGCCAAGATACGGGAGATCATTGAGCTTGAAAAGTAGTGACCGAGCGTTGAATACATGCACAGATGGAATATCTTTGCTGAAAGGAGAGTGAATTTACAGAGCAGGAGTAGATTGGTAATAAAATTCTATTGGCTTTCGTTGACATTACGTATACAGTAGGAAGAGGTCATACTTGTCATGCGATTTTTAAATAATGATCAAGTTTATTTTCTTTTGAAGAAAGGAGTTGCGAATGGACAGACTTTACAATGCTGCAAAGAGAGCAATAACACAATCCCTGAGGTTGAAAAGGCGGGAGAAGCTCTTGCTCGTTACCGACCGGCAGAAGATGAAGATCGCCGAAGCCCTCGCTTTTTGGGCAAAGAAATCTGGTTCAGAAGTTACGACGTATCTCATGACGGAGACCTTGAGGCCAATCAACGCTCCAACTTCTCTGTTCACGGATATGATCAGGAAAGTTGACGCCACAATTTACATGCTCGATTCGAGAATCGAAGAGAAACCATTCAGAGGTTTTATGGTAGAGAATGGTGGCCGTTATGGGCGCATTTGCATGATGCCTGGCATTACCATAGACATGATGGAACGTCTCGTTAACATTGATTTCAAAAGATTGGACAGGCTTTCGAAGAAGGTTATTCGCATTGTGAAGGACTGTCCAGAGGTGAGCGTGACGAATGCTCTTGGTACAGATATTACCTTTAGTGTAAAGGGCAGAAAGTGGGAGAACGATAATGGTGATATCAGCAAGAAGCATATGCATGGCAATCTTCCGGCAGGAGAATGTTACACGTGCCCAGTTGAATATACCTTTACTGGCAGAGTAGTATTCAGTCTCATCGATGACAAGATTGGGAGGGGGGAAATGATCTTTGAGAAAGGTACGTTAGTCGATTTCAAGGGTCATGGCATTAAAGAGATTGTGAAAGGAATCGGCAAGGATCCTTCGGGCCTTATCATCGGTGAGTTCGGTATCGGTACAAACCGCGGTGCAAAGATATGCAAGAATATGCTTGAGGCCGAGAAGGCTTTTGGTACTGTTCACTTTGCTATTGGTGATAGCTACGGACTGGGAAAGAACAAGAGCAAGTTCCATTTCGACGCACTCGTGGGGCGGGTTACGTTAACCGCTGGTAAAAAAACAATAATTCGGAACGGTAAGTTTCTCATAAGGTGAAGAGAAAAAACACAGGATAAAATTCATGAAAGAGAGGGAGCAGATGCAAGCTGTTCCCTCTCTCTTTTTAAAATGATATTTCTCGTCGCTGCGATAAGGCCGAAGAAGAACCATATAAAGTAAACATAGATATCATTTCTCAGGTATTCGATCTTTATCTGATCCAGGAGAAACATTACCAGACAAACATGAAGGACTTTCATGAAAGCTTCTGGAAAGGGGGAGTACAGAAGCGAAGACTTGATCCCAAGAGATGAAGCTTTGATGAATCTGTACACCAGAAAAATGAAAACAGATAATCCAGCGATCCCGGTTATGTTAAGGTAAAACAGGTAAACGCTGTGTGGTAAAAGCCATTGTCGAATTCTGAGTATGAAGGAATAATAACCTGGACCGTGACCGATTATGGGATGTTCCATTGCGGTCTCTAAGGCTTGTCCCCAGGCGATGGCACGTGTGTCGGGAATGAAACCTCTCTTAATAGTTGTTCCGATGAGTCTATCAAAGAGAGAACCAGACATCGTATAGTGCGTCACAAACATTTCAAGAACAAAAATGAGAAATACAAACGCTGCTGCAATAGAGACGAGTCTCACGAAGTTAATATCCCGCCGGGTAAGAAATGCAAGGTATAATAGTCCGATAATGAGGGTTATGATAGCGCCGCGAGTGATCGTTGCAAACATCATTAAGAGATCAAGAATAAGAAGAATTGCATAGATTGAACGGGTGAGAAGCCTGCGAGATCGAATAAACATGAAAAAGATAATAAGTGCATTGATGGAAAAGAATTCTGCCACGAGCTCGTAGTCGTGAAACGGTCCCATCATCCTCAATCCCTTCATGACCAGTTGAGCTTCGTGTCTGGTATAGAGCCAGGCTGGGATGATAGTTCTACCAGGAAAGAGCAATTCGAAAAGCGTAAACATTATTACTAGCGAGATGGAGATCATGAAAATTATTACCGTATTCTTCAGATTTTTTTCATTATCAATAAAGTTGATGATCAAGTAGAAAAATAGGATTGTTGCAAAAAAGTTACCCGTGTTAATAAGCGCAAATCTCATAGCTTGTGGGGTGGGTGTGACATTATAAAACGAAATGATATAAGCGAGCACGAGGAGGATGATAGGCAGGTTAAAAAACTTATCGGATCTGAACTTGCTGCGCCCGGTCGAGACACGTACGAGATAGACGATGAAGAATAAGACAACAAAGATAAAATTAGAGTTCCCGAGGGATATTGAGAATGGAAATGGATATATTATCAGGAGAAACCAGAGGGCTTTGAGCTCAGAGAAGCGCCACAGCATAAAAATCAATACCAGTCCGGCGATAGCTTCGATTACCCTCTTTGATGGATCATAGATCTGATACCCAATCAAAATTCCTGCTATTACAATGAATATGATTGTACGGATCTTCGGGTAAGAGAGTTTATCAGGAGGTCTCTTCTTTCGCACTATTCTTGGGGTTGGTATATTCCTTGGCTCTTTCATGATAGAAGAGAATGAGAGCAAGAACGGTACCCGATAACAGCCAATATACTCCGAATGATCCTTATATTAATATAATATCTCTCTGCGGATGTGAGAGAAATTTCCCCCCATTTTCCTGAACCACGATAATTTCTTCTATGGTTGCCACCCCGTAACCTGAGACATTTATTCGAGGTTCGAGGGTATAAACCTGCCCCTTCTCGATCTTGAGGTAGGGGAGATTTCCGTACCTTTCCCATTCGGGGCAGAGTAATCCAGCGCCGTCATGTGCCTTCCGTCCAATTTGATGACCCAGAGCATGTGGGTATTCATCGTAACCCTTACTGGTGATATGATTCCTGGCAATTGCGTCTACTTCTCTCCCTTCCATCCCAGGGCGTATCCTCTCTGCTGACAGTGCTATTGCGTCACGCACGGTCTCGAATGCTTTCAGGACTTCAGGTGGTGCCTCCTTTTCGCCGTCTCTGAGGAAGTACCACGTACGCTGCATGTCTGAGCAGTAACCTTCAGTCCTAACTCCAAAATCTATGTTCAGGATGTGCCCCTTTTCGATTTTCCTGGTTGTAGGACCAGCATGTGCTCCCGCAGATTCGGGTCCAGTAAAAACCGATGGACAGAGTCCACGCTCCCAGGACGTCGTTACCCCTTCACGGTCAACCTCGTCGAGAATGAAAGAAGCGATTTCCTTTTCGGTCTTACCGGGCTTCATTATCTTCGAAACTCGGGTGAAAATTTCTTCCGTAAGATTTATTGCTGATTTTATTCTCCGGATTTCTTCCGGGCTTTTACGACCACGTAGTTTAGAGACAATATTTTCGGAACTGACAAGGCATTTGGCGTGGGATGTTTTCTCGAGGTGTTTCATGAGCATAAGAAACATTCCATGGCTCAGACCGTCTGCTAAGTTATCATTGACGGAAAAGTTGATCGCGATACGCTGCGGGGAGAAACGGTTCAATTGTTCAACGAGATGCTCTTTTATTGATTTTGTGTATCCGATAACCTCATAACCCCCCGTCTCCTTTATACGTGTTTCATCGAGGCTTCCTACCAGTGCAACAGATTGCTGTTCGGAGGTGATGATGAAGGCCGATTGCCATGTACAGTTTGCACCGAGTATGAGGTCAAGCACTGGGTCTGGATTAACTTCACTCTCCCGTACGAAAGTTAACCAGAGGTCGATATCCTCTTCCTGCAGTATTGCCACGGCTTGTTTGATCTTTTCTTTTACCATAATTACTGTTACCTCTTCGTTTAAGGGCTCAAAAGTTATCGTAATAAGTAGAGCGTTATCTGCGCATTATCGTAAACCTTAACAAAATAATTGGGGTAATCAAGAAATTTACCTGCCAAGCTCGGAACGGACTTGAGATCCTCCTTTCGGACTATAATGTAAACATCCTGCCCTACACTTCGAAGTGACTTGATGGTACCTTCTAAGAGCGGTTCATCAGAATAGAGTCGTTCATGAATTTCTCTATAGAGCTTCACTTTTTCCGTTCTGTAATGTAATAGATCGACAACTCGTTCAGGCGAGTAGAAGTTACGCCTCTGTGTGTACATTGGAATCAAACCATAGTTATCGTTTTCAATGACGACTGCATCGGGGGTGGTATTGCTTTTAATCCAATCGAAGAGCATACGATCTTCCCCTGTAATTGTGTATCGCCTTTGTTCAATGATACTCGTAGGCTTCTCGAGAATGAATCCCCTGAAAGTCAGCACGGGAGGTACAAGAAACAGCACTGCTATCCATGTCGATAGGAGTATACGTTTCAAAGCACTGCTACTCTCGAGCCAGTCAACTATCTGCCGTACAATGAAAGGACTGAGGAGAAGGAATAGAGGAAAAACAAACTTTGATTCATTTACGGTGGGAAGATCTATGAAGATGTTGAGGAGGAGAAGGCATACGATCCAGGTTCTCAGGGTTAGGAATGCATCCTCTTTAGAGGTAAAGATGTGTTTGAGGGCCGATCTCGTTGGATGGAAAAGTATGAGTAAAGGAGCCACAATGGTAAAAATATTCTTAAATCCTAGATGCAAATGATCACGGATCAGATTTCCTTCTTCATCACTTCCCATCAGTTTGGCAATGTATGGGAAGCTGATGAGGACAGCGAGAATTGCAGCAACTGTCACGAAAACAGACTGGAATAACGGTATCTTTCTTTTCTTCATACGCTTGGTGAAGACTATGAGTATCCCCGAACCAACGATCGTCAAAATCAGTAACATACCGGTTATGGGGTGGAAAAGCAGACAACCGATTGTTACGAGAAAGATATTCAATAATGATTTAAGAGGTGATCTATGATGAAAGTCCTTTGAGAGTATGAAGATGAAACAGAGGAGAAAGAGATTAAGAGAATAACTGTATGCGGTAATGGTCAGAAATTTATCAATGAGATTTACCATCCATGTCCAGTGTGGACTCAAAAAATCGATGACATGTGCTCCATTGAGCTCGACATTGCTCAATATACGTTTTATTTCCTCAACACCTTTTACCTCTCCATAGAAAGCCCGCCCAATATTCGTAAACCAAAACACCCAGGATGCTGATTCGAGACCGGCAATACCAAAGAGGGGTGCTGTTACGATGTAACGGACTTTGTTCGTAAAGACCGAGATGAATCTTGCAATGAGGTATGGAAATACAAAAGCGTTGACGATATTAAAAAATCCCAATGCCTGAAATATAGAGAGACCAGACAATTTGCACCAGATGACGAGAAAGAGATGGTAGAACCACATGTACCTGTTTGGTACGTCGGGAAATGCAGGTTCCATGGGCGGAATGCCGCGATCCATAATTTCATTTACAATCGAGGCATGGTACCAGGCGTCGGAACGGATGGTAAGGAAGCCATTAATAAGATAAGAAACTAATATTAATCCGCTGAAAAACAGTGATATCAGCACTATCCTGGTTGGAACGAGTGAGTGAGACATCGAAACGCGAACTCTGCCGAGAAAGATCAAAACAAGCAGGAGAATGTAGAGGATTGAGAATGACATATTTAAGGAAGCACTCAGTGTACCTGTAACCTTATATGATGCAAGCAATAACAATGGCAAGAGAATTGGTGAAATGAGAGGAGGTAGGAAGAGATTATCCAATGCGGATCTTTTACGATCACCGAAAAGCATCAAGAACACGAGCCCCGGAAGGAAAAATGCCTGCACCAGACCGCATAAAAACAGGATTACTGCTGGAGGAGTTATGAGGAGGGATACTGAGCTCAGAGCAAGGATCGCAATTGAGAATTTATTGAGCATGTATGAACTCACAATTCCTTAAATACATTAATTATAGTAACCATCTCTTCTTTTTCAATAATATTTCACGTATATCGCTGAGCTTTGAATCAATTTTAATGATACTTCCAATTGAATGATTCTTTACTTGATTTTAAAGCGGTGAATATTAAACTGAACAGCTGTACGTTTTTAAGCCTCAGATTTGTTGTGAGGTATAAGGTGACCGGGCATAATCGTTTCGTTGGAAAAATACGTGAGAGCATCGATGGAGATGTACTTCTGTCTGAGCCATTATGTAACCATACCACGTATTGTGTTGGTGGGGATGCTGAGGTACTCATTTGTCCAAAGAACAGAAGAAGTGCGGCCTGGGTTTATAATTTTGCTAAACAGGAAAGAATCCCACTCGTTGTTCTCGGTGCAGGTTCTAATGTTATTGCGCCTGATGGTGGTATTGAGGGGATAGTTCTCAAAATGAAAACCCCTGAGGCAGAGATCCATTTCATCGGAAATGGAAGAGTGCAAGCGGATTCGGGTGTCTTTTTGATCGACCTGGCGAGGAAGGCAGCACGTGAGGGACTTTGCGGACTCGAGAACATCGCCGGTATTCCAGGGACTGTCGGTGGAGCAATTGTTATGAACGCTGGCACAGATGAAATTGAAATTTCCGAACTTCTCCATTGCATAGAGGTTTTAACATACGCCGGCCGACGACGAGTTTTTCGGAAGTCTGAGTTGGCTTTCAGTTACCGGCATAGCATCTTCCGAGATGCTGGCTGGTTGATCCTCTCGGCCGTTTTGAAACTACGCTCCGGCGATCCTGTTGAAACGATTGCGAAGATAGACAAGATCTTAAAGGAGAGAGAAGAGAGACTGCCGTATGATCTCCCCAGTGCTGGCAGTGTATTTAAAAGACCGCCAGGGGATTATGCAGGACGCCTTATAGAAGAAGCAGGGTGCAAGGGTATGGGAGTTGGAGGGGCTGTTGTCAGCGAACGTCACGCCAACTTCATTGTTAACAAAGGTAATGCGACGTCCGCCGATATCATCGAGCTTATATCCAGAGTGAGAAAAAAGGTATATGAAAAAACTGGTGTTTATCTCGATTTAGAGCAGATTCCACTTCCCACTCGTGTTACCTCATAGCAACTTTTCTTATTCTGGACTTCAGCTTTCCGAAAGCCTTGAGGAAATCACTCAGATCCTCACTGTTCACGAGAAGCAAATCCCTTGCAGGGATCTTGTGGTGATGCATATAGAATCCTACTAGAATGATAGCCATAAGTGTGAAGGCGAGACTCGTTGCCAACCCTGCTCCGACGATCCCATACCGGGGAACCATCAACAGGTTTGCTGAGAGGTTTACGACAAAACCCAGGATTGAAGCCAGTATTGCAAGACCGAGGCGGTTTTGAGCAGCGAAGTCTTCATATAGGATCTTAAAGATTGGATATACGACAATGCCCCATACAACAGAGTAGAGTGCCAAGGTTGTTTGAATATATTCTCTACCATAAAGGAAAAGGATCACGAATTTACCGAATAAGACGACAGGTATAGCGAGGAGAACCATAATCAAAAGGTTATTTCTGCAGACTCTCGGCGTAAGAGTGGATGAGCTTCTGTCCGTAGCGACAAGAGTATGGTAAAGAACAGTACTTAATGCCGTTGGAATGAGCCACAGGCGCTGGGAGATGTTGAAGGCGAGTTGGTAGAAGCTCAATTGGCTGGCTGTATGAAAGTGTTGAATGATGAATATAGCCAACTGCAAGTTTAAGAAATTGAATATATTGAGGATATGCACTTTTATACCATACCTGAAGGAAAAACCAGCTAAGGTTGTGTCAATTTTCATAGCTGGTTTAATCCCTCTCGTGAAAAGTGCATAGGTCAGAATACCGGCGATAACAAAGGATAATGTAAGACAAACTGTGGCTGCCTTCAGTGAACCTCTCATGATCCAGAGTAAGGCAATGACAAGTAAGAGGTAGCTGAGGATTCGGAAAAGGTTAGAAATGTTGCTCTGCCTGACTTTGAGCATTCCTAACAAGAAGCGATTAAGAAAGTTGTGGAGAAAGGCAAATGGTGCCGCTAACAATCCTATGACCATGATTGGCCGACTTATGTCATTCCACTTGCTCGGAATGTGCGGGTAGACGAGGTAGAATAAAAGGGCAAGTATTGAACCCAATATGATGGAACTCGTGACAGCAAAGGTGAGAATCTGCGATTTGGTGTACTTACCCTTTCCAGTTTGATAAGCGATAGCATACCCCAAGCCGAATTGCCCGAATGCTATCAACAGATTAATGGTCAAGGAAATGAGCCCGTAGTATCCCCTTAACTCCGGTCCGAGCCGTCTTGCTGTAATGGCACCCGCGGTTATGGCCAGAACCAGTGTAAATATGTTAGTAGCGAAGATGCCCCCAGCCCGTCTAATAAATGAGATAGCGGATCCTCCTTGCAGGGATTGTCTTAGTAGGCTCTTATTTGCAAAATATGTACCTTATGGAAGACAGCTACTCGATTATTATCTGACTTACTACAACTCCGCTGTAGAAATCTTTGTCCGTCAGAATTTCTTTTAGAGTATAATTCGGGTACTGAGCTCTTTCAGCTAGTTTAACGGAAACTGTATACAGTCCAGGTGATATATCCCGTGGAATTACTATTTCCACTGGGTCTTTGATTTCTCTCAATATTGGCCACGTATCAGGAGGAAATATTCCGTTGAGTGGCTGATGATCGACTCTGAATCGATACCTACGTCGACTTACTTTCTCATAAAGTTTTCTGTAGATCTTACCGTATGATTTATTGTAGAGAGGACCTTTTTTAAATTCGGTGTCGAACCTGATGTACACAATATATCCTTTCACGGGAGGTCTTCTATCTGCTACCCAATGTATCTTGGCTCTCAATGTGTCTCCCCGTTTGACTACCTCACGATTCTGGATGAAATCTTTGATGCGGACTGAAGGCTTTCCCGATTCGTACATTATATGGATATCTTGGATTCTAATTGAATCACCTACAAAGGGAGCAAAGAAAGGTGTATCGATTTCCGGTTGCACGGCAACATCATAGTTATATCTAAAGAGTGTGAGAGAGTTTTCTGAGTAAGCTGTCTCGAATATATCAGATGATTGTTGAAGTCTCTTGGAAATTCTTTCTGCGATCTCGGCATCTGGATTCCAGTACATAGTACTGATATATTCGGGTATCCTTCCATTGATAACAAGATAATCAGCATCATACTTGTTAAGTATTTCTGATATATCTTTAATCGTTGTGAAGGGATTGTATAGTGTCCTGCAATCGATGATCCTCGTTAATGCTGTTGAGTCATTGGGTGTGGAATGTTGATCATACGGGCAAGCAACGAATTGATCTGTAAAAGCCGGTATACAGTAGCTTGTGATGGGATCAGATGCTATTACATTTCCGCGAGGGATCTTCTTATTTATGACATTATAAAGATCAGAGAGGTTCAGGCTGGTTGACTCCTTTGTTCCTTCAATCCTTTTGTCCCAGTAGCGCGAATATTCAGAGGGAAGAGTGACGAGCGAGTAGCCAAGGATAAAGGTAAGAAATATCCATCCAATGGCTGTCGCGATACCAGATAATGCACTCCTTTTCCCTCTTATCTTTACCCAAAGTTCATGCATGAGATAGGCAGTAATAATCATTGAGGGAGCAGCGAACTCGAAACGGAGAAGAAGGTAGGATATCCTCTTAAAAATGAAGGGAACCCATAGGGGATTGAGTATGAGAATATAGAACGCGATCACACTGTGTAGAAGAAGCTTCAGGTTATTGTTCTGGTGTCTCAATTTCCACATAATAAAGATTGATAACACTGATAGCAGGCCAAGTGGTCCGACGACCAGGAATATTACTACAGGATTTAGGATATAGAAATTTTGCGAGAAATTTAAGAGGCCCTGGGAGTGGGTGTGAATAACGTTGTTTGGAGCATAATCCCTTAGGTACCTCAAAGAAAGGTAAGGTAAGTTGGTGAGGAGAATGAAGGCAGCGAGAATTAAAGATCTTTTGATCAACACTATTTTTTCATTCCCTCGGATATCAAAAAAGCGAGAAGCACTGAATACAACAAGGATAAAAAAGATAACTAAAATATGCGCAATATGTGTCCACGTGGCAGCCAGTGCGGAAGCTAATATTAAGAAAATGAATCCTTTTTTACCTGTTTTGAGATAGTAAGGGAGAAAGGAAAGTGAAATAAGGAAGAAGATTTTACCAAAGGGAAAAGGATAATTGATTGTAATGAGCGGGTAGCCTCTTGTAGTGCCGCGATAAAACAGCAAGAATAGAATGACAGATATGATACCGACTGCTGAGCTTCGGAAAAGAATTTGCCCCGAACAAAAAAGGGCTAAGATAATAAAGACTGAACCTATTATAGATATTAACGGCCAGATTTCGTGGACCTCGTATCTCGTCGTCAAGGCATTAATTGTTCCCCACACAGAATGGTAGACTCCTTTTCTTATATCACGAGTGAGCATCTCACCATTTTTGTAATAGAAGCAGTCTGGAAATACTTCGTGTGAGGTAGAGATAGTTCTTATGTATGCCATGTGATCCATCGAATCACTTGTGTAAAAGAAAGGATCGCCGAGTGTTAGTATGTGTGCCAAAGTTAACGCAATTAATATAAAGAGGACTATTTTGGATCTTTGATGAGGAGGGTAGAGGATCTTACCAACATCGTTAGGTTTTCCCTCCGATGTTGTGGCACGAAACTTATCCGTCGATACAAGTATAATAACAATGATGGGCAAGATATATTTTACAAAGGTGATATCCACTCTCAGGACGGCAAAAATGAAGAGAATTATGTACAAGCAAGAGATTCCTATAAGGAATGAAACGAGCAGTCTGAATATACCATTTATTCCTGGCAGCAATCTAATTGATAACAGGTAACCAGGAAGTAGAACAATGTAGGAGAAAAAGAATAGGAAGAGAAGAGGATAGGGCGGTATATACTTTGCCGTTATGCAAAGAAATATAAATATGACGGTTAAAATAATGGGCAACGCTTTTGTAGGGTTTCCGCTTCTTGCTGACAAGTTGAATCCTTTGAAGGTACGGAGTGTTCTCCTTCTTGTTTCTTCGAAGTTGTATTCGTGTTTAAAGTAGAACCGAGAAATGAATATAGAACTTGTTGAGAAAAATTGCTATAAAGAATTTACCAAACCATATATTAAATGGTAATTTGTTGACAACGATAACATTTCTGATGTAATAGTTCCGAAAGTTGATAACTTTTATGTAACTCTTGGAAAAATTTTTAGTATTGATGAATAATCACGAAAGCAGCCAATTATGAAGTTACGATGAGGAGGGAGCATGGAAGAACACAAAGGTGCGGGAAAGCTTCCGGATAACGCATACAAGCCGCTTGGCCCTGGGGAAACCTATACACCGTACGTTCCTGCTATCAAGCTCATACCTGAGGTGACGCTCCGTTCTGTGGCCATCGGGCTCATCATGGCAATCGTCTTTACGGCGGCGGCAGCCTACCTGGGACTCAAGATCGGGCAGGTTTTTGAAGCTGCCATCCCGATATCTATCCTGGCCGTCGGCCTGGCAGGCATGTTCGCCAGGAAGAGTACGATCTCGGAGAATGTCATTATTCAATCCATCGGCTCAGCATCGGGAGTTGTTGTCGCGGGTATGATATTCACACTCCCTGCTATCTTCATCCTCGATCTCGACCTGCGTTTCTACCAGACATTCCTGGCAGCACTGCTGGGAGGATTTCTCGGTATTCTCTTCATCATACCTCTCCGCCGCTACTTCGTGAAAGAGCAGCACGGATACCTTCCCTTTCCTGAGGGAACAGCGATAACGGAGGTGCTGGTAACGGGTGAGGCCGGAGGGGAACAGGCAAAGGTTCTCGTCAAGGCCGCGATCATCGGCGGCCTGTACGATTTCTGTGTGGCAACATTCGGGCTCTGGCGCGAGATCGTCTCAACTCGTGTCGTACCGGCGCTCGCTCATGTCGCTGACCAGGCCAAGCTCGTCTTGAAGGTAAACGCCGGGGCGGCCGTGATGGGTCTCGGATACATTGTTGGTATAAAGTACTCCTCGATCATCTGCGCGGGGAGCTTGGTATCCTGGCTCGTTCTC
>Ga0209427_10000487_pt1 | contig 42332 bp, 39 predicted proteins | sample DeeMarSWOR136_30_FD_187465 | JGI IMG/M metagenome (GOLD analysis project Ga0209427, IMG submission 187465) | Marine sediment microbial communities from White Oak River estuary, North Carolina - WOR-1-36_30 (SPAdes) (version 2) | ecosystem: Environmental > Aquatic > Marine > Intertidal zone >...
TACATTAAAGTCCTGAGAGTCTGGATAAGTTCCATCTGTATTGTCATCTAGGATAAATGGTGTGGATAGATTACCATCGAAAGTGAAGGTCTGTAGATCATCATATGGGATTGCATCTTTAATGACTGTAATCTTAGCTTGCTTATTCGTGAATGTGACATTGATCCAATCTTTTTCAGCTACATCCAATATTGAAGTGTTGCCACTAGAATATGAGCTTCCAGTATCGTCTTGTATAGTAATGTCTGTAAGATCCCATCCGCTTGGGACTATCTCTGTGACATTGAATATTCCAGGGGTCACATTAAAGTCCTGATAGTTTGGATAAGTTCCATCTGTATTATCATCTAGGATAAATTGAGAATCAGTTACATTACCATCAAAAGTGAAGGTCTGTGGATCATCATATGGGATTGCGTCCTTGATTACTGTAATTTTTGGTTGTACAACAAGTATAGTTATTTCTATATTACTAGGACCGATTTTCCAGTTTGCAGTTTCAGAGAGTTTGGTTTGGGAATATATTTCCATTAAATCGGTTCCGTAAGTTAACGCTGTAAAGTCCCAACAACCTATCCAATGATCTGTTGATGATGGAGAAACCACACCCAATTGGGTTGTATTCAGAAAAGTATCGTTAGCCCAGTACGCATCGTAACCAGCTGGGATGCCAAGAGAAATATCTCCTGGATCGCCTAAAGCACCGTCATAGTGATATAAAGTAAAATTATAGAGTCGAAGCATAGTACCATTATAATAAATTTCAGTAGCCAACGCATCCAAGGAACTGGATTGTTGGTACCATTTTATACAAGCCCTAAAGTGGTCTCCAGGAGAGAGGGTAGTTTGTAAAGGAGTTGTTTGTACAGCTTCGAGGTCGTTTTGCCTGATTGAGGTTGATTTATCAGCGGTTACATTATATAGTTCTGAGAGTACAAATCCCGGAGTAGGGCCGGTCCATGATAGATTTACTTGATATTGTTCAGAGTGTCCTACCAAACATACGGACTGATCTTTATCTAAACTCCAGAAAAAGATGTGGTTTCCAATAGGCAGATTCGTGTAGTTTTGTGGATTATCATTATCTATTTCGAAGTCAATAACATCGGGATTCTCTTTGTCGGGATGATCATCTATAGGATCGTGATCTGGATTCAATAATTTCACCGATACCCCGGTGATTGGGGAATCTATACTACAATTTACTAAAATTTGGAAGTCACCTGGATCAGCATTTCCAACTATCGTTCCATCTGGAAAACCATCCGCGTCACCTGGATGAGTTTGTTCCCCCTCCGCTATTCCAGGTGTTGTGATAAAGTTTATGAGACAAGTTGGAGCAGCCATTACAGGTTGGATCGGACCAACAGTAATAATTCCAATGAGAAGAAATACTATAAATGGCGTTAGAAGTCTGGATTTCTTTATTTCCCCAATACCATTTCTGGTATACTGTCTAGTAATACTCTTCAATTAATTACGCCTTTCTAAATCAATTTAATTGCTTGCGCGCGCGCGGCGCTAAATATATTACAATTATTTATTCGTGGAATTTTAAAAACATAATCGTGTTAATGTTAACTAACACTAACATTTTTTTACGATAAAGTGGGCTTCGATTTCAATCATTTTAAATATTCTTTTTCCAATAATTTTTTCTTATTACCTCAAGAAGACAAGTCAATATCAAGTAAAGCAACAGCACAATTAGTTTAGCGCGCGCGCTCCTAGGGCCCATAACAGATTTTAGAAATCGTTTTACATATTTTGGCATCCTATTGTAACCTTAATCTACCTCTAAAAGTCAAATAAAGAGAAGTCGCAATAGAACACCAGACTATCATCACAACAGTTATTCTATCGATATGTCCAGTCACAATACTTGTAAGGAAGAAAAGCAAAGCTAAAGTTTCAATGAACGCAAATGATACATCAAACGATCTCATTAGTGATGGATTTAACAATTTTCTCTCAACTTATCTATTTTTTTCATGGACGCTCTATGTAAATGTACATATTATGTACATTATACAACGTTAGACATGTGAATTCCAAACTAATATATATTCTTATCCAATATGTACAAACTATGTACAAATAAGTTGAAAAAATTAAAAAGTACTTGAAATATATTAACTTTGGAGATTTTTAGACTGCGAGACCTTCATACTCACTTGAGCAAACGCCATGGGGAACTATTAGATCTTTATTCAAGAAAAGACGAATACGGTGATCGAAGGAGGGTATTAGAGAAAGCATTAGAGCTGCTTGATTCTTTGGAAGGTGTTGATATATCTGAGGTTTTGGAAATATGCAAACGAAAAAAAGCAGAAGAAGCTTTACGCGAGAGGGTAAAGGAACTCAACTGCTTATATGGTATTTCAGAATTGATAGAAAAGTATGGCAATGACACCCAAAGGATTCTAGATGAGCTTGTTTATTTTATTCCAGAGGCTTGGCAATATCCCAATATTGCTTGTGCAAGAATAGTATGTGACAAGTATAAATCTCAAACAAAAAATTTCAAAGAGACCGCATGGAGGCAAGTTTCCGATATCAAAATAAATAATGAAAAAATCGGTCAAGTGGAAATCTGTTATCTTGTTGAGAAGCCTTTGCGCGATGAAGGGCCATTTCTCAATGAGGAGAGGGTTCTATTAAAAATAGTTGCTGAAAGGATAAGTCGGCTAATTGAGAAGGAAAGAATAGGGGAAGAACTTGAAAAAGAAGAGTCAAAATTCCAAAGTTTAATAGAAAAAACCGGTGCTGGAGTGGCTATCACGGATATAAAAGGAAGATTTACTTATGTAAATGATGCAATCTGTAAAATGACGGGTTATTCTAAGAGCGAAATGATTGGTAAAAACTTCGCTGATTTTCTTCATCCAGATGATAAGAAAAGAATAGTAGGATATTTTCTACAATCATGGGTACGACCAAAAAGGAAACTAAATTTGGAATTTAGGATCATTCATAAAGATGGGAGTCCGGTTTACATGTACTCCAGTCCCACTATTTTCTTTCATGATAACAAGATAGTAGGATTTAATGCAATAGTACATGATATTACCAAACTTAAGGAATTAGAGGAAAAGCTGAAGGAAATAACTGGTTAATTTACTTTACAAATACACCTTGGGATGACATGTCGATTTCTGAAAGAATTGTTAAATAAACATCCAACATTCTAAATTGTCAATTTAGATTAAGTTTAAAGTGGATGTAAGAAATTTGCAAAAGCCTTTAGCATCAATAGTCTCCGCTGGTTTATCAAAATTCGGAAAGCTTGAAGGATTTTCTATAAGAGAGATTTTTGCTCTGGCAGCACGAGAAGCTTTTGATAACTGCCCCAATTTGGATGTTAAAAAGGATGTTAAAGCCCTATTTATAGGGCACATGATTGAAGGTTCAGAGCACCAAGGTCAGACTGGTCCGCTGGCTTGTGATTGGATAGGTCTCCCTGAAATCCCGTCTTTCAGATTTGAAAGTGCCTGTGCATCCTCAGGGTCAGCTTTGAGGAATGGAATTTTTTCAATTATGTCTGGTTTATTTGATGTAGTCATTATAGGTGGAGTAGAGAGACTTACTCATTTAGCTGTATCCGAAGCAACAGAATATCTTGCTTCCTCTGCTGATTACGCATTTGAACAATGGCATGGCTTTACCTTTCCAGCACTTTTTGCTTCCATAGCCAGGGCTCATATGTACAAATACGGAACAAAGGAAGAGCACCTTGCCATGGTTGCAGTTAAGAATCACTCTCACGGAGCAAAGAATCCTAAAGCCCATATCCAAAAAGAGATTAGCATAGATAAAGTGATGGAGTCCAGAGTAGTTGCTTCTCCTTTAAAATTATACGATTGTTCCTTGATATCTGATGGTGCAAGTTGCTTGGTGCTTACTAACCCAAAGATAGCTAGAAAATTCACCGATTCTCCAGTAAATATTATAGGTAGCGGGCAGGCTGGAGATACAATAGGCATATATCAAAGAGGGGATCTAAGCACTTTAGATGCAAGTGCTAGGGCTGCTGCTCAAGCCTATAAAATGGCTGGAGTAAAACCAGAAGACATAAACTTGGCTGAGGTGCACGATTGTTTTACGATAGCCGAAATCTTAGCATATGAAGCTTTGGGATTCTGTAAACGTGGAGATGGAAAAAATCTCTTAGAAGAGAAGGAGACTTGCATAGATGGTTGTATTCCTGTGAATACAAGTGGAGGTCTCAAATCTAAAGGGCATCCAGTTGGTGCTACTGGTGCCGCTCAGGCTTGTGAAATATTTCTGCAATTAACAAATCAAGCTGATAAAAGACAAGTTTCAAAAGCTGAACTAGGATTGACGCATAATATGGGTGGAACTGGGAGTACAGCGATAGTACATATATATAGAAGGGGATAGAGGGGTTTTGATAAATGACTAAAAAACAAGATATTAAAAATGCTTCTACAGTTGGTGGTGATATAGAAGATTTCACAAGAGATGAAAATGGTAATATCTATCCTACAATAGAAAATTTCTACAGATTCTGTTCAGAGAGAAAACTTATGGGAATTAAGTGCAAGGAATGCGGAAATATCTTAGCTCCCCCCAAAATGAGCTGCTCAAAATACGACTCCTACAAATTTGACTGGATCACTCTTAAAGGAAAAGGAAAATTACTAACATACTCGATAGTCCATGTAGCTCCAACTGATTTTCAAGCTATAGCCCCTTATATTGTAGGAATTGTAGAACTTGAAGAGGGGCCAAAGTTGCCGGGGATTGTAAAGTTAAAGAAAGTTGAAGATATAAAAATTGGGATGGATCTTGTAACTGATTTTGAAAAAACATCTATAGAATCCTGGGTAGGCAATACAAGATACTATTTCAAACAGCCATAATTACAATAGTATGCGCGCATATCTTAGATTGTAGTTAGTAAAAGTATCAAAAATCGCCATGGCTTTTAGATCTATTTACTTTTTATTTTGCAGAAGGGATTTACAAATTAGATAATTAGTGAGAAACATTGATTTCATAGACAATTTTAAGTGCATAGAAAGTCTTTTGAACTAAAATACATAGAATTTATTAAGTATAATTCTCTTTTGACACTTTTAGGACTCTGGAGATGTCATATTGAAACCAAATAGAATTAAAACAGGCATACCAGGTTTAGATAAGATGCTTGGTGGCGGCATTCCTGAAGGTAGGGTTGTTTTACTAGTTGGAGGACCCGGTACTGGCAAGACTATTTTCTGTTCGCAATTTCTAGTTAATGGAATTGAGATGTATGGAGATAACGGAGTCTTTGTAAGTCTAGATGAGGGTAAAAGCCCTTATTTAAGGGAAATGGGCGTATTTGGATGGGGTTTAGAAAAACTAGAGCGAGATAAAAGATGGTCCTTTGTAAATGCTTCACCTATAAAACACACAATCGCTAAGAATGAAATTAGTAATATCTCCATAGGCAGCAAAGATTTCTCTCTATTAAACCTGATCAGTGAAATAAAAGATAAAGTAGATGAAATTAAAGCTAAGCGAGTTGTGGTTGATCCGATTACATCTTTGGTTTTCCAATATCCAGACGTCATCAGCCGAAGAATGGCTATTTTAAATATTGTAGAGGGATTAACTGAGATTGGAGTTACAAGCATGGTAACAACTGAGTTAAAGACAAGCGGTTTTGAAAGAAATATCCAACTTGAAGAATACTTGGCTCATGGTGTTATTGTTCTACAAACTCTTCAAGTAGGGAAGACCTCTATAAGAGCGATTCAGGTTGAAAAGATGAGGGAAACCTCCACAGATCCGCAGATTAGACCTTACAGAATAACAGAAAAAGGAATTGAAATATATCCAAAAGAGAGCGTTTTCTAATTTTTAGAAATCAGGTTTTATGATTACTTAATTAGGTATAATTACAAGGCTCTTAAACACCAACAAATACTTCGCTTACAGAAAAATTCAAATAAATGTTCACAACGGAATAGGCAGAAACATTTTATATTATTTTGTGTATCTTACATGAAACAAATTTAAGTTAGGGATATTCGCTACATAAAACAAGTACATGTGGAGTTTAACAAATGATAACACCCGTAAAAAAATTATCAGTTATCACACTTACAGATAATGAACCGCTCATATTAGAAGAAATAGGCAAGTTGGGAGCAGTTCAACTAAGAAAGCTAGATGAGGCTGAATTCATAGGTTTCAACAATATAGTTATTGAAGAGATAAGGGAATATGAGAGTCTCTCTGAGAGATTTAAGACTCTCTATAATAAATTTGAAGCTGATAAAACTAAAAAGCAAATTAAGCAAGGGAGTTTAACTAAAGAGAGAATTCCGGCAAAAGACTTAGAAGAAAAAATAAAAAATTATGAGCAAAAAGTAACCGATATTGAAAATCAACTGAAGGAATCGCAGGACTGGTTAGAAGAGCTTAAAGAAGCTAAACCAATCTTAAAGACATTGAAAGAGCAGAAGGTCAATCCAGAGGATTTAGGTGAATTCAAACACATTTTTGCCAAAGCCGGAGTAGTAAGTAAGGGAGTAATACCAAAGTTAGAGCGTATAGTTAGCGGACGTGAAGATGTAACATATAGATCGTCTAATATTTCTGATAAAGAAACATTTCTCTATATTAGTGCACTTGTTGAAATTAAATTCTGGGTAGACAAGGCATTATCTTCTATCAGTTTTAAGGAATTTAATCTTCCAGAGAATGCACCAGCTAAAGTAAATGACGCGATAAAATGGATTGATGATGAAAATAAGAAGACTGGGAAAAGAATTCAAGAGTTAAATAAGAAATGGACTGATCATAAATCAGACTTTCTCAAGGATGCAGCTAATCTTAAAGATTCAATACATTTTTCATTATCTATCTCTAGTGCAGGTTCAAACCTACTTCGTAGTCAAATGATGAGCGCATTCCAAGGTTGGGTTCCACAGGATAGAATATCTGATCTAGATGGATTCTTCAATGCTCTTAGAAAGAAAACTAATGAACAGCTTATGTTCTGGTATGATGATCCAGCTCCTGATGAAGCCGTTCCTACAATAATGAAAAATCCAAGATTGTTCAGAGCGTATGAAGTCCTTACCAGACAATATGGTCAACCAGATGCCAGAGAATTAGATCCTACTCCTATAGCAACAGTTCTTTGGGTAGTAATGTTTGGAATGATGTTTCCAGATTATGGTCAAGGTGCAGTAATTCTAGGCATGGGAATATTATTTGCATATGTACTAAAGAAAGAAATGATGAGTATGAATTTCATAAAGATAGGTAAATTATTTATGGGTCTGGGGATCTCTGCCATATTTTTTGGTCTTTTAACTGGCTCATTCTTCTTGATCGAAGTTACACCTTTATGGCCTGGATTACAAAATCCTTGGATTAAGAATCCAACAAATATAATCTGGATAATAAAAATCGCTGTATTCTTTGGCATAGCTCAAATAATAACTGGGTTATCAATTAGCATCTACAACCATCTTAAAACGGGTGACTACTTGGAGGCATTATTGGGCCATCATGGAGTGGCTGGTCTTGTTACATTCATCGGTATAGTACTACTAGCCTTCTATTTCCTTGGCATAAGCCTATATCCAGGTGTAGGATTCCCAAGACTAGAAATGGGGGCACTTACGAATTGGACTATCATCATTCCTATAATCGGAATTCTAGCTATAATACTCCATCCAATAATCGCAAAAGAAGATATCACCATGGGAATGGGTATGCTCTTAGAGACGCTGATTTCCTTCTTTGGGAATATTCTCTCCTATGCTAGAATCGCAGGCTTTGCAATAGCACATGCAGCATTAGCCCTCGTTGCCCACGAATTACTTCTAGTAAATCCAATGTTGGGCATAGGGTTGGGACTAATATTTTTGAACATTTTTGCACTAACTCTTGAATTATTAGTATCTATGATCCAGGCTCTTAGACTGCTTTATTATGAATTTTCAACAAAATTCTACAAGGGTACTGGAACAGCCTACGCGCCATATAAAATTTAGAGGCGATCTGATAACAAAGTTTAAAAAGGAGATTTAGTTAAGGATAGAGGTCTTGAAGTCAAAATGAGCACAATAAGGTTATTAGTTCTAATTGCTGTTTTGTCCTTGATGATGGGGACGTTCATCACTACAACATATGCGGCTGAAGAAGAAGGCGAAGGGACAGCTCAACAGGATCAATTTATGGCAATGGCTATAGCTGTCGGTCTTTCATCCATCGGAGCCGGCTATGCAGTCGCTGGTACTGGTGCTGCCGCTACTGCAAGCATAACAGAGAAACCTGAGCTCTTTGGTCGTACGATCGTCTATGTCGGAATGGCCGAAGGAATAGCGATTTACGGTCTACTTATAGCTTTCCTAATATGGATTAGTGCATAATCTAAATGGTCAAAGACTGATGCCGAAAGAAGAGGACGTAAATAGATCAAAAAATACCAAATTTTTAATTTTATACTTTGCCATTCTTATAACAGTTCAAGCTTCAGGCATATTGCTATTTTTGAAGTATCCTTCAATCCTTTTGGGCGTAATAATAGGTTTGAGCTTTGGATTTTTCTTGCCTATAGGACTTGCATTTCTATTATTAAGGATCCTAAATCCCAGAAAACGCTAGAATCAATCAGTTATTATTTTTTATAGATTAGATAATCATCTGGCTTCACATTATGTTGCACAGCTAAGGTGATAAATGTCAGATCCCTTAACTCAAACTCACACAAGTATAGATAACACAAAACATAAGTGAAATTCATGCTTTCAAGAATTTTTTGTTTAATTATTTTATTTCTAAGAAATCTTAATGCTTCTGTTTGAGCCATTGTCTCTTCTTTCGCCAATAAATTCTTAATAACTTCGTAATATGGACTCAAAAGAGTTAGAATTTCGTGCTCGCTATCGATCCGAATTACGCTTCTTAAAGTATGCATGGAGATCTTTGATGTATAAGGAATTAATAACGATTCGATTAGTTCTTCATCATAATCAAATACACTTGCTGCAGAACATGTAAAGCAATTAGCGATGTCTACCTCAGTTCTAATAAGTTGATCAACATTCTTTCTATCTCCAGATGGTATTCTCTTTAGATTTTCAAATAGCATGTTATAATATATCTTTCTAAGTCCGAATTCTATCGGGAGAAGACTGTCGTATTTGTTATACCAATCAATGCTTTCTTTTACTCTTCTATAAGGAGTGTTTCTAAGTGCTGCAATAGCATCTTCTAAGCTCTCAGCTTCACCAATTGCATCGAAATTTATTTTTGTAAAATCTGTAATAGGATACAGAATATCATCGAAAGGTTGATTTGTAGTTTTTATAATCTTACTTCTAAGAATTCTTATAATATTTTGAATTTCAAATTTCCGTTGAAAAGATATTAAAAATTCTCTAATGTCATCTGTGGAGACTTTAGATAAAAAATTGTATCTTTCGACCAGAACCTTACTATAGATATCCTCAAATGAAAAATCAACACCTTTATCCTGTTCCCTAAAATGTCTACCGTAATCCGTTGGAGTTAGAATGTCTTTTATCTCTTGAGAACTCTTTGTGGCGGAAAGAGCATCAAGTATTTCATCACTCAATAAATGAGTCATCAAACCATGACATCTAGTTGTGAGATATGTAGACAAATCAGGATCTCCTTTTAATAATTAATGTTCTGATTAATTTCGTCCTGATAATTTCCTCAAGCATATCCTCGTCTATTCTATCTGCAATGTACTTGATCACTTTATTATAATCCGGAATTACTATCTTCTCTAGCGCGTTCACTTTTCGATTGGTCTTTTCAAGGTCTTCTGCAATTCTTTCGATACGCATTTCTAATTCAGTGACCTTTAAAAGTTTCTCAAGTAGATTCTCAAAATCATGTGCAGCTGATCTTATTATAGACCCATATTTGTTCTTGAAAGAAGGTTTATCTGTTATTTTTATAAATGGAACCAAAATTCCCATTACGCTTATTGGCATCACATCTATTCCAAGAAGTTTGCCAGCAGCTGTTCTAAGAGATTTTATTTCTTGGGTACCAACTGAACCATGCACTATCAACAGCTTTTGAAATGCTTCTTCGAATTCTTTTTCAAGTTCGCTTCTTTTGACGCCCAATAAGTCTAGGTTTGAACGTAGTTCTCTAGCAAGTTCATCTCTTTTCATCTCAAGAAGCTTGTAACCTTCTTCAATGAACTTTACCCTTTTCTTGAGATCTAACAAGAATCCCCTGGTTGGTTTAACCCCAGCACCAAGTACAGAAGACATACCAGCAAAATTCCCCGATACTAATCAGCTTCATCCATCTTTGGCAGATATTTCTTTATGTAATCTTCTCTGACTCTAATCAAGTCGTCTTCAGGTAACATTGATAGCAATTCCCAAGCGATCTCCAAAGTCCTTTCAATAGCCCTATTCTCATAGACTCCTTGGTTGACAAATCTACTCTCGAACTCTTCAGCAAAACGTAAATATTTTCGCTCTCTTTCGCTAAGTCCAACTTCTCCAATGATCCTTACCAGACCTCTGGCTTTGACACCTTCTGCATAAGACATGTATAATTGATTTGAAACTTCTGCATGGTCTTCTCTAGTTTTACCGACACCAATTCCGTCTTTCATAAGTCTAGAGAGTGATGGGAGTACATTAATCGGTGGGTAGATTCCTCTAAAGTTTAAATCGCGATCAAAGATAAGCTGTCCTTCGGTTATATAACCGCTCAAGTCAGGTATTGGATGGGTGATATCTCCTCCGGGCATAGTCAATATTGGCATTAAAGTAACCGAGCCTTTTTTACCCTTAATTTTACCAGCCCTTTCATAGATTGTTGCCAAGTCTGTATAAAGATTGCCCGGATATCCTTTTCGAGTTGGTACTTCCTCCCTTGCAATTGATATTGAACGAAGGGCTTCACCGTAATTTGTCATGTCTGTCAATATAGTTAAGATGTGTATGTCTAAATCAAATGCTAAATACTCAGCTATTGTCTGTGCTACTCGTGGGGCGACAATTCTTTCAATAATTGGATCGTCTGCCAGATTTAGAATCATTACAGCTCTTTCCAAAGCTCCAGTTTTTTCAAATTCTCTTCTGAAGAATTCATATTCTTCATTTTTAATTCCCATAGCACAAAATACCACAGCAAATTCCTCTTCTTTCCCAAGAACAGTCGCTTGTCTTGCAACTTGGGCGGCTGCGATATTATGGGGCAAGCCTGCCTCAGAGAAGAAGGGTAGCTTCTGTCCTCTTACTAAAGAATTCATCGTATCGATAGTTGATATGCCTGTTTGAATGAACTCACTTGGGGGTTCCCTTGCAGCCGGATTAAGTACTGAACCGAAGATCTCTCTCCTCTCAGTACCAAACGGCTCAGGCATATGATCAAGCGGTCTGAAACTACCGCTGAACACTCTCCCGATAAGATCTTCTGATAAGGCAATTTGAATAACTTCACCAGTGAATCTAACAGAAACGTTAAGCTCAAGACCTTCGGTTCTACCAAAAACTTGAACAACAGCCTTATCACTGAACGTATCGAGAACGTTTCCAATCATTTCAGTACCATCGACTAATTTAACTTCAACAAGCTCATTATAAGCTGCTCCTTTTACACCCTCGACCACAAGCAAAGGCCCACGTATTTCACTAGTGGTTTTATATATCAACCCAGATTTTTCAGACAAATTACTTCTTCCTCCTATATGGTAAGCTCATATTGTTTTGCTAAATCATTTATTTCAGAATTATTTTTTTCCATTGTCTTGTCAATCCATTCGAGCCCTTTTCTTTCCTTAAGACGCATTATTTCTACCACAGTAGGTAAGTCTCTGATCTTGTCTATAGGTATCCCAGCTTTAACAAGAGGTTCTATCGATTCATGGAATTCTATGAAGGATCTGAGCATCTTAGCTTGTTTCTCAGGTTCGCAAAAAGCATCCACTTCATGGAAAGCGCTCTGTACTAAGAAGCCTTCTCTGATCATCTCAGATACAAGAAGCACTAAACGCTGTTCATCTGGTAAGGCTTTCTCACCAATAATCCTCGCTGTCTCCTCAATTTTTGAAGCTTCTTCAAGTAGAGCAAGAGCTTTGTCTCTAAATTTGAGCCATTCAGGATCGAATTTCGACCAATAGTCTTCTAAAAGATCAGTATATCTACTAAAACTCATTAACCAGTTTATGGCTGGGAAGTGCCTACGGAAAGCAAGGTTTGTATCTAGAGCCCATAGAGTACCTACAAATCGAAGAGATATTGAAGTAACAGGTTCACTAAAGTCCCCTCCAGGAGGCGATACGGCGCCCATGAGGGTAACCGATCCTGTTCTACGATCACTTCCTAATGTATATACTCTTCCACCACGCTCATAGAATTCAGCTATCCTTTCTGATAGATATGCTGGATAGCCACTTTCAGCTGGTATTTCCTCAAGCCTGCCTGAAATGTCTCTTAAAGCTTCAGCCCATCTTGAAGTAGAATCGGCCATTATAGCGACATCGTATCCTTGGTCTCTAAAGTATTCGCCAATCGTTACGCCCATATAGATGCTTGCCTCTCTAGCAGAAACTGGTAGATTGCTAACATTGGCAATGAATATTGATCTTTCTATTAGTTCTTTGCCAGTTCGTGGGTCCTTAAGCGTAGGGAAGTGTGTAATAACGTCTGCCATTTCATTTCCCCTTTCACCACAACCTATATAGACGATTATATGAGCTTCTGACCACTTTGCAAGTTGGTGAAGCGTAACAGTTTTTCCAGTCCCGAATCCCCCAGGTATTGCTGCGGCTCCACCTTTGGCTACAGGGAAAAATGAATCCACAACTCTTTGTCCAGTTACCAAGGGCTCGGCTAAAGGCAATCTATTTTTATAAGGTCTGGGCAATTTAACTGGCCAAACTTGCATCATCCTAATTCCTGTTTTTCTGCCATCAGAAGTCTTGATTGTAATTACATCATCTTCTACCGTATGATCTCCTTTAGAGACTTCAATGATCTCACCCTTTACACCAGGAGGGACCAATATTCTATGCTCAATAACTGAAGTTTCTTGAACCGCTCCTACAATGTCTCCCTCCACAAGCTTATCTCCGTTTTTCACTTTTGGTACAAAATTCCATTTCTTCTTTCGATCTAAGGGAGTGATTTTGGTGCCTTTTTTCATGAATGGGCCGGTTAGATCCCACATTTTAGTCTCCGAAAATTCTAAACCATCAAGAATACTTCCCATAAGACCTGGGCCAAGCTCAGCCACCAAAGGCATTTTAGTGCTAACAACAGGCTCTCCAGGCTTGACCCCGCTTGTATCTTCATAACACTGTACTGCAACATCTCCGCCAGCTATTCTGACTACCTCACCGATCAGCTCAAAAGAACCAATATGTATAACATCACCTATCTTGGCGCCAGCCAATCCATCAGCTATTACAAGGGAGCCATTTATTCTTTTAATCTTACCTTTAACGCTTGACATATCATCCACCCTATTGACCAAATAGATCTTTACTTATTCTGCCTCTCATTCTACTTTGAAGTTCTAGGAGCCTTCCTTCAATGGTATTGTTATAGATTTTCGTCTTATCGGCATTATAAATAATAATACCTCCAGTGTAATTATGAGGCTCTTTTATTATTTCCAAATCAAATTTACGATTAAGTTCTTTGCCAAGTTTCTGCTTAATTGAACTTAGTTTGGAAGATAGGTAGGAATGATCGGTTTTATTTCCTGCTATCAGCAATTTATCTTCATCGATTTTTGATGCTGCTTCTTTTATCATTTCGAAGATGATCTCTTCATAATTGACACCCTTATCCTTACCTTGGGCGATCTTTTGTAATCTTTCTTCAGTAAAATCGAATACTTTTGAGAGAATTTCCTCTTTGGCATTAATGATTGATTTTCTACCATCAAGCTCAGCTGAGCCGATTATCTTTCGTCTCATAGTCGCTGCTTCTGGTTTAATTTTTTCAATGCGGATCTTTTCAGATCTGTCCTTGGAAGAGTTAATAATCCTTTGAGCTTCTTTCCTTGCTTCAGAGAGAGTTTTCTCTGACTCCTGTTGAGCCCTTCGTTGTATTTCATTTTGCATAGAACTTATATTCTTAGTCAAATTTCAACGTCTCCTTGAGTACAATATTTGAGGTCTTTTGAAGCTTATCGGAGGAAATTTGCTTTATTCTAGATGCTTCTTTTTCGTATTTGTCCGTGATCTTTTTGGCATCTTTAGTTGCATTTTTTTCTTCTTTTGCTAAATATTCTTCAATATACTCTTTCTTAATAGCTTGATCAATAATTTTTTGGGCCTCTTTTTTTGCATCAGAAATTATTTTTTCAGCTTCTGCTTTTGCTTCTTCGACTATCTTAATCGATTTTCGCTCTTCTTCAATTAATTTTTCTATACTCATTTTTATTCACAATAATTATAGATTCAATTCTGTACCCACGGCAAGATTAATTGCCTTTTTAAGTTCTTCAACCCGCTTACCTTTAATCCCTGTATGGTCAGGTAAAAATGCAAATAATGGAGTTATTTTTCCTTCTCTTGCGATCTTGGCTCTTGTATCTCTACTGACATCTACGAACCTGTCAGGAAGTATAATTAAAGCATATTCTTCACTATCAGTTATTTCTCTAAGACATCTTCTAGCTTCCTCAGCTTCTTTAGCATGAAAGCCCCTAACTCCAATAAGTTCGAAACCCGCTATGAAGGTCGAATCACCAATAGCCGCGACGTTCAAATACAATCCTTCCTCTGAACCAGATCTTTCGCAAACTAATTTTTTTATTTCTTTTTCCTATGAAAACTCAATTCTAGCTAATAAAGTTTCTATAATATTTATTTAACACAGAGAAGAAAGCAAGTAACAAAAAAATCAAGTCTAATACTCTGGATAGGATTTCAGTGCTTATTTATACAAAAGGATAGTAATTATGACGTATGCAACTATTTTGATAAGGGGAATAGTTCAGGGAGTAGGCTTTAGACCCTTTATCTATAGAATTGCAACCAAACATCACCTAAATGGATATGTGCAGAATAGAGGAGATGCCGGAGTAAAGGTAGTTTTAGAAGGAAAAAAACTTCAAATTACAAAATTTTTAAAAAGTTTGGAAATTGAAAAGCCTCCACAAGCCAATATACATGAAACTATAGTAGATTTTGATGAAGAAAAGAAAAAAAGCTTTGTAGAATTTAGGATTATTGAGAGCGATAATAAAGGAAAGTCATTTGGCTCAATAATACCGCCAGATATCTCGATTTGTGATGAATGCTTAGAGGAATTACGAGATCCAAGTGACAGAAGATATGACTACTTCTTTATAACATGCACAAATTGTGGGCCTAGATATACGATAATAAATGATACGCCTTATGATAGAGAAAATACAGCTATGAGAAGCTTTAGTATGTGTACAAATTGCATGGAAGAATATGTTGATCCTAAGGATCGAAGATTTCATGCTCAGACTATAGCTTGCAGTGATTGTGGGCCAAAAGTTTGGATAAGTGATCGCAATGGAGAAAAAATAGAGTCAATAGATCCCATAAGAGAAGTTGGAAAATTATTAGAAGAAGGATTTATTGTTGCTATCAAAGGAAATGGAGGCTTCCATATAGCCGCCTCAACACTTAAGGATGAACCAATTGTAAAACTGAGAAAGAGCAAGCACAGATCTCAGAAACCATTTGCTATAATGGCTCGAAGTGTTGAGGCTATAAGAACATTTGCTGAGTTAAATGCTTATGAAGAGAGTCTTCTAACCTCTCCCATAAGACCGATCATCTTACTTAGAAAAAATCTGAATTACTGTCTATCGAATTTAATTTCACCTAATTTACATAACATCGGGATAATGCTCCCCTACACCGGTCAACATGATTTACTTTTTGAAAAAACCAGTGACCCTGCGTTTATTATGACAAGTGCTAATCCTCCAGAGGAACCGATAATAACTAAGAATGATGTAGCGATTAAGAAATTGAGCTCAGATGTAGATTACTTCCTCGTGCATGATCGTACTATCTCTCAAAGATGTGATGATTCTGTAGTAAGATTTGTAGGAGAATCTATTGCTATTATACGAAGGTCTAGAGGTTTCGCTCCAGCACCCATACACATACAGAATGAGGCTAAAAGAGGTATACTTGGTGTAGGAGGAGAACTGAATGTAGCTTGCTGTATCTTAAAAAATAGAAAAGCATTCATCTCTCAACATATAGGAGATATTGAAACGATCGAGACTTTAAAGTTCTTAAGTGATGTTATTAAGCATTTGATTCGATTAACAAAAAGCGATCTTGAAATAATTGCTCATGATCTACATCCAAGATTCAATACAACCAAACTAGCAAAAGATCTGGCAGAGGAGCTGGATTGTGAGCTTTTTCCTGTTCAACATCACTTTGCACATCTTACAAAAATTATGGGAGAGCATAATCTTCATGAAGCTATTGGTATAGTGTGTGATGGCTATGGCTATGGTCTAGATGGCAAAGCTTGGGGAGGAGAAATTCTCTTCTGTTCTGGCAGTGAATTCAAAAGGATAGGTCATCTTGAGGAACAACCAATGATTGGGGGCGATTTAGCGACAAAATTTCCACTAAGGATGCTTGCTGGATTCTTACTGGAGAACAAAAAGTTTGAGAAATGGTTATTGAACAAATCACGATTTCTACCTTATGGAGAGGAAGAAGTAAATCTCATTTTGCAGCAGAGCAAATTAAAAAATACAATGACTACCAGCTGCGGAAGGTTGCTTGATGCTATATCAGCATTATTAGGAATATGCTACGAGAGAACCTATGAAGGCGAACCAGCTATGAAATTGGAATCTGTGGCTTTAAGCGGAAAGAGTGTTCTCAATTTGAAACCTGAAATCGAAAAAGATGTTATCAAAACGAGCTCCTTTGTTGAAGAAATATTTCATAACCTACGGAAATATCCTATTCAGAATTTAGCCTATTCTGCACAATCATACGTTGCAGATTCGTTATCTGAATTTGCTATTTTAGAGGCTGAGAGATTAGGAGTGAGAAATATATGTTTTACCGGAGGAGTGGCTTACAACGAACATATTGCTCTGAGGATTAAGAAGATTGTAGAGAAAAATGGATTCGATTTCTTTCTACAAAAAAAACTTCCTCCAGGAGATGGGGGCATTTCGTTTGGTCAGACAATATTTACTGATCTTATGAAAGAAAAATAGCTAACCGATATGTGCACAATATTTAATACAGTATTTTTGCCAATTTTAGTACCCAATAGGTCAGTTCAAGATGTGTCTAGCAATTCCAGCAAAGTTGATCAAAAAAGAGAATGAAAAAGATGCACTAGTTGACTTTGGAGATGGAACTATGAGGAAGGTTAATGTCTCCCTTGTCGAAGCTGAAGAAGGTCAATACCTATTGGTACATGCTGGATTTGCTATTGAAGTATTAGAAGAGAAAGATGCTAAAGAGACCCTCCGAATCTGGGATGAGATCCTAAACGAATAGAAATTGAGTGTCTCTAATTTAGTGTTTTTTTAGAAATAATTTATTAAAAAAAATAATGAGTGCTCAAAATTGAAAGGGACTATAATAGAAGCGGATGAAGGCGAGGTATTCGATATTGAACTTGAGAAAGATCTGCTTCAGAAGAATAAGCAAATTGCGATTAAAAATAAAAAGATGCTTGACGAAAATAAAATCATTGCAATAGACATTATGGGTTCAATAGGATCAGGTAAAACCTCACTTATAGAGTGCCTCGCAGATAAACTCAAAGGCAAATATAAGATAGCTGTATTAAATGGAGATCTTACCACATCGATTGACGCTGATCGTGTAGAGAAACATGGAGTCAATGTCATACAAATAAATACAGGAAAAGAATGCCATCTAGATGCTAATCTTGTGAAGAAAGCAATAGATCAATTAGAACTCTCAAATCTTGATTTAGTCTTTATTGAAAACGTAGGGAACCTCATCTGCCCAGCAGAATTTCCATTGGGTTCAAGTAAGAGGTTGGTAGTAATCAGTGTAACTGAGGGACCTTATATGGTAATCAAACATCCATATATTTTCATAGAAGCGGATGTGGCTGTAATAAATAAGATCGATATGGCTGAAGCTATGCAGGTAAATGTTGAAGGCTTAATCAAAGACATCAACCAAATTAATCCAAAGACAAAAGTCGTGGCAATCAGCTGCAGAAATAGAGAAGGAATTGATGAATTAATAGATGCTTTAGATCTCTAATAGAGATCTACTTTTTTCTAAAATTGTAGTGATAGTTTTTGCATGAACTTTCCATGGCTTCCCAAATAGTTGAGATCGTATCAAATGAGGCTAAAAAGAGAAATGCGAAGAAGATATTGGAAGTCCATCTTGTAATAGGAAAGTTAAATTTTATCGGAAAAGAGCAACTAAAGTTTTCATACAAGATTTTGACGGAAAAAACACTGTTGGAAAGCTCCAAATTGTTGATTCGTGAGGAGGAAGCCAATGTCAAATGTGATAGTTGTGGTTATGAAGGTTCACTAAATTTTGAGGACGACCAAACATTCCATTTGATGATTCCTACACTCGTTTGTCCTAAATGTAGGAAGATAGTTGAGATAATCAAAGGTAAGGAATTTTCTATAAAAAGTGTTAAAATGGTATCTTGAGTAGAATTCTAAATGTTTGAATTTAGAGACCGGCGGTTGATGGAAAAAATACTTAGGAAATTAAAAGAGATAAAGCTTGAACTTCGTTTTATGCATGTCTGTGGAACTCATCAAGATACTATTATAAAGTATGGTTTAGACAAACTCCTCAAAGAGTGCAATATGGAAGTACGCCAAGGTCCGGGATGCCCTGTATGCGTGACATCTTCCTTAGAAATAGAAAAAGCGATAAATTTAGCAAAAAATGAAATCACTGTAACCTCATTTGGTGACATGATCCGAGTTCCTACCTCTATAGGTTCATTAATGGATGCTAGGGGCGAAGGATGTGATGTAAGGATAGTCTACAGCATTGAAGATGCAATAGAGTTCGCTAAAAAAAGCCCAAATAAGAAGGTAGTTTTTATTGCAATCGGATTTGAAACAACTGCCCCTAGTACTGCATCGATTATTAAAGAAGAAGATATACCAGAGAATTTTTCGATATTAAGCTACCATAGATACCTGCCTCCTGCTCTAAGAGCCTTGCTCAATATGGGAGAATTGAGAATTGATGGAATAATTGAACCGGGACATGTGAGCACCATAATTGGATTGAAACCATATGAAGAGATATCCAAGGGATATAATCTCCCTCAAGTCGTGGTTGGCTTTGAGCCCCTAGATGTTATGATGGGAGTTTACATGCTTGTTAAACAAAAATTGAATAAACAAGCGAGGGTGGAGAATGAATATTCTCGTACAGTTAAACAAGATGGAAATAGAAAGGCTCTCAAACTCATGAGTGAAATATTTGAGCCCTCTGATGTCAATTGGCGAGGATTTCAATTGATCCCAAAATCAAAAATGAAATTGAAGAAAGAGTTTGAGAAATATGATGCTGAAGTAATTTATGGCGATCTTCTTGAAGAAATATCTGAAAAAGAAGAGTATGAGCCAGAAGGGTGTAAATGCAGTGAAGTCTTAAGAGGGCTTATTGAACCTAATGATTGCCCCTTAATTGGTACAAAATGTATACCGCAAAATCCGGTAGGGCCTTGTATGGTTTCTTTTGAGGGTGCGTGTAATATCGAATACAAATATCGTAAGGCTTCGCATCTCAAAAAGTAGAAACTTGACCGATTTTATTCATTTAGCTTGTTCTCTAACTCCCTAATCTTACGATGAAATTGGTTTAAATCATGTACAATATCCTCACCTTGCTTCTCTTTTTTCCTATCAAGTAAAAAAGACATAATTCCAATCTCTCTTGGAGCGATGAAATCATGGGTCCAATTATCCCCAATGTGCACCATTTCTCTTGGCTTGACTTTCAGAAATTTGCAGATTTCAGAGTAAACTAATGTTGATTTCTTAGTTTGTTTAAAATCAGATGGTGCGGAAAAAATATGAGAGAAATTTGATTTAATCTCGCTTATTTCTAATTCTAAAAATTCTCTAGCGGAGTTTGAGTTGATAATTAGCATATAGTATTTTTTTAATTCATTCAATACCTGGTGAGCTTCTGGATAGATGGATATCTCGGGTGTATGTTGTTTAAGCAGATTTCTATAATTAGTTAAACCAAATCTATTGAACCAGTATTTGATGTCATACCACTCTATTCTATCTTCTCCAATTTTTTCATATTCACTAAATACGAAAGATTTTGCAGAATCAAAATTAATTCCCTTCTTCTCAGAATATAAGCGTGGAATCGCTTTCTCCCAGACAGTCTCACTGAATCTATGAGAAATTAATGTGCCCTCAACATCAAAAGATATTATCTTTAATTTCATTTTGAAAAAATCAATACCTAGCTACTAGACTTCACATTTACTAAAGGCGATAGCTCCAATCAGAAGAAGGCTTAAGCTTAGAGATATAGCTACTATGAAGTTTATATATACTGGAATGGCAAAAATTCCGATCAAAAAACCCCTCAAACCATCAACAGCATACGTTAATGGATTTAGAAGCATAATAGTCTTCATCCAATCAGGAACGCTTTGTATAGGAAAGAACGCTCCAGAAAGGAAAATTAACGGCATTATCAATAGATTCATTATCAATTGAAAAGCATGGAAATCCTCAAGCCTTGATGCAATAACAAGCCCTAGGCTGACCGCAAAGAAAGAGATTAAAATCATAAAAATTAAAGCGGGTAATATACCAGCCAAATTTATATCGACCCCCAAGAATATTGCGATAATTAAAACTATGAAACCCTGAATTATTGCAAGTGTAGAACCGCCTAAAGTCTGTCCTATTACGATCGCAAGTCTGCTTATCGGCGCAACTAAAACTTCTTTTAGAAATCCAAATTGTCGATCCCAGATTACTGATACACCAGCAAAAATTGAAGAGAAAACTACTGACATAGTTATCATACCAGGAGCTAAAAAATCAATATATTCTAAGTTATCCATGAACCTGAAAGAGCTGAACCCGAAACCAAATATTGCCAAGAAAAATAACGGTTGCACAATATTGGCAATCAATCTACTTTTGGATCTTAGAAATCTCTTCATCTGTCTAAGCCATAGAACATATATTGCCTGTAAGTTTGCAGAACTCATCTCTTTCGCCTTCCTCCCATCATTATTTTCATTCTCTCGCTTGTGTTAGCCGATTCCTCCCTTATTGTCTTCCCTGTAAAGTGTAGATAAATATCTTCAAGACTTGGCTTTCTCAAATTAATAAAACCAATATCTTCATTTATTTTTTCAGCGACTTTAAACAAAGCTGGTATTCTGCCTTCACCTCGCTTAACGTAAACTTCTAAAAGATTATCGTGATGGATTATTTTTTCGACCCAATCTTCCTTTTTGAGCTCGCTTTCCAGCTTTGCACAATTTCCACATCCGACTGTAAGTACATCACTACCTACCAAGCTTCTTAGATTTGAAGGCTTATCAAGCACCATAATTTTACCATTGTCTATTATCGCAACACGATCTGACAGCTTTTCTGCTTCTTCCATATAATGTGTGGTAAGAAAGATTGTAATTCCTTCATCTTTATTCAATTTTAGAATATAATCCCATATCGCTCTTCTGGTTTGAACGTCGAGTCCAAGCGTCGGTTCATCTAGAAATAGAACATCAGGATAATGCATCAAACCCCTAGCAATTTCTAATCTGCGCCTCATTCCACCAGAGTAGTTTTTAACCAACTCATTAGCTCTATCTTCCAGTCCGACTAACTCAAGAACTTCGATTATTCGCTTATCTCTTGAGTTTCTACTTAAACCGTATATTCTGGCATGAAAATCCAGGTTCTCTTTGCCTGTCAATTGTTCGTCAAGTGCTGGATCTTGAAAGACAATTCCTATACATCGTCTTACTTTTCCAGGTTCTTTAACAACATCATAACCGCATACACTTGCCCAGCCCTTTGTTGGTTTTAGCAAAGTTGAAAGCATCCTTATAGTAGTCGTTTTCCCAGCACCATTGGGTCCAAGAAAACCGAAAATTTCACCTTTTTTAACCTTAACTGAAATATTGTCTACCGCCAAAGTCTCATGATCAAAGACTTTTGTCAAATTCTTCGCATCGATTACATACATATCATTACACCAAACAATCTTAGAAGCTCAGTTCTTGAAAGTTCATCATTAGCTTAAATTATGTACTGAAAGAATCTGCATTCGTTAAATTTAAATTGCTACCTTAAAACCAACCTTGGCAGCCAATGTTTTTTTTAGTTATCTTCTATGGATCTACATGTTCCAAATAGCTAAAGTTAAAAGCTATGTTTTATTATGATGCTCTGCATCATAAACTGAAAGCCTAACAATTCTAAAATCCTTGAATCTGAAGAAGTTTTGAGATTTTAAGTAGTGTGATAGATTTTGAAAAGTTTGATGCAATGGCAAAAAGAAATAACAAAATATGCTATCGAGAAGGGATTTGATTGGGAAAAAAGTGAAGTAGATACGATGCTTCTAAGAATACACAGCGAGGTCTCCGAGGCATCAGAAGCTATCCGAGATGAGGATTGGGATACATTTGCTGAGGAATTGGCTGATATCTTCATTAGACTTGCTAACTGTGCAGAAGTCATGGGAATCGACTTGGAAAATGAAGTTGAAAAGAAGTATTCTAAGAATATTGAAAGACCTAAACTTCATGGAAGGAAAAGGAAGTAGGATATATAAAAATAATTTAATGCTAACAAATTTACTAGGTGCCGAGGGTGAGATTTGAACTCACGGCAGCCCGGTCTTCAGCTTCACCCTTGGCATAGCCAAAGTCGGGTGCTCTCCCAGGCTGAGCTTTCAAGGGGACGAATCCCTACCTCGGCTTCTCGGCACCAATCATGAAGGAATAAAATCAGACTCTTAAAACTTTCTGATTTTACTAAGCATTGCTAATTATTTTTGCTTAAAAATATTTTTATCTAAGCTTATACAAAACACGATATATCTTGGGCCGGTAGATCAGGCTGGTATGAGTGACTCTTACGAAAATGGGTTGCTACTAAATCATCCGCTTGGCAAGACATACCCAAAATGTGGAAGGTCGCGGGTTCAAATCCCGCCCGGTCCACCATAAAAATTATAGGGTGTCGGAAAATTCGATTTTTGGCCTATTTTTGATTTCTGTTCTTTTAAACACTTAGGGTCCTTATCTTTTACAATTTTAGGGTCCTAACGGTTTACATCTTTAGGGTCCTAAAAAATCGGGAAATGCTTGAAAAAGTGAATTTTTCGACATCCTACGTATACAATCAAGCTCGATTTATTGAAAAAACTCCGTAAGTTATAAAATTGTTTCAATAGGTAATGAAGTCCATAATTCACGATTTCTACAGTATCACTAAAACATCTGATTAATATTCACTTAATGAACTCATCGCTACCTAATTTAAATAAAATAAATGAATCTATCAAAATAAATGATCAAAATAGAATCATACGACGATGTACAGCAAATCAATTTGAGCATAACCTTCCTTGGTAAAGGAATTTTTCCCATAAACTCCTACGTTGTGGGTGATCTGCTCATTGACACAGGTCCTTCCAGCATGTCCAAGGAATTCCTTAAAGTTGTAGAACCTTTCAACATTAAAACAGTAGTCAATACTCATGCTCATTCGGATCATATTGGATCGAACTATGCATTTCCATTTGTCTTTGCACATCCAGCAGGATTTGAGAGATTAAGAAATCCTAAGGTCGAGATGCTGATTGAGAGGATTATGTCTGGTCTTCCTAAACCTTCCAATCCAAAAAAAATCCCAGAAATAATTGAGGATGATTATAAATTTAATATAATATATACGCCAGGACATTCACCGGATCATATTTCTTTATACGAACCCGATCAGAAATGGGCATTTGCCGGAGATTTATTATTGTGGGGTCCTACAAGAGAAGTCTTCACAGATGTAAAAATATATGATGCCTTGGAATCTCTTCGTAAATTGTCTAATCTGGAAATTGAGAGATTATTTCCGGGACATGGCCCACCTTTTGAAAAACCTAATGAAGCTTTAAGAGAGCAGATAAAAAATCTAGAGACTTTTGAACTACAGATCAAGGAACTTTATGAAAAGGGATGGAATTCACAGGAAATTAGAAATGAAATTTTTGGAAAAGAAAGATTATACACATATCTTTTTGGAAGTAAATTTTCAGCTCTGAATTTGGTAAATAGCTACATTGAAAGGATGAAAAAACCTCAAACATAGGTGAATTCTGAGAAAAATTTGCCTATTAAAGTTCAGCAATCGTATGGAACTCTCATACTATGCATCATACAGTTAATCCTGTGAGATTTGACTGTATTTTAGAGCCAAAGGGCGGTATTTTTTTTTTTTTTTTTTTTTTTTTTTTGGTGCGGAAATATATACACAAGGTGAAATCATATTCTAGATGCTAATTTATGTTAATTCTTAATTATAACATAAGAATTAAACCATCATTAAATCAAACAAATTACTATAATATCGCGTGAGTTTGATTGATTTTCTATAAAAAGTGATTAAATTATGAGCAACCTTGATCCAAAAAGTTTGAAATACATCTTTGGTGACAAAGGAGAAGATCTAATTCCTGCAATTATTCAAGATTCTGATTCCAAGAAGGTCTTGTGTTTATTCTACATGAATGAGGAGGCTCTAATGAAAAGTCTGAGATCAAGAAAAGTATGGCGATATAGTAGAAGTCAAGAAAGGCTTATGATGAAGGGTGCTAGATCTGGCCATCTGATGGAAATAGTTGAAATCATACCAGACTGCACAAACCAATCAGTTCTAGTTAAAGTTAAAACAGAAGGCCCAGCTTGTCTTACCGGTAAAGAAAGCTGTTATGATTCATAGTGTACTATAAAAATAATGAAAATAAATGGAAGGTTAAGTAAGCAAAAATTGCAGAAAGAGGCATTGATAATATCCACGCAACAACGATCTCTCTTGACGTTCTCCATTTTACAGACTTTCTTCTATGAGCTAATCCAACTCCCATAATAGATCCACCCGCAGCATGAGTTGAGCTTACCGGTAAGCCTGTTAAGGCAGCGGTGCCTAGAATCATTGAGCTTCCTACTTCAGCAGCGAATCCTTGATAAGGCCTTATTTTTGTAATTTTAGTTGCCATAGTTTTTACTACTCTCCATCCACCAAGAAACGTACCTAATGAAAGTGTAGAATAGGATGCAAGCATGACCCATAGAGGGACATAGAATTCTGATAAAAATCCATAATAGACCAAAAGCATAGTAGCTATTCCCATGATCTTCTGTGCATCATTGGTCCCATCTGTAATAGAGAAGGATAATGCGGAGAGTATCTGTAACCTCTTGAAATATCTATTTGCTCTTGTTGCATGAGTATGTCTAAATTGACGTATAATAAAAAGCGTAAAAAGAAAAACTAAGATTATTGCAATCGGTGGGACCAAAATCATTGGTATAATGACTTTATTAAAAATTCCTAGAATGTTGATTGCTCCTGATCCAGCAGCGGCAAGAGCAGCACCAACCAACCCACCTATTAAAACATGGGTCTCTGATATAGGTAAAGAGAAGATCCATGAAGCTATTACATCAAAAATTAATGCACCCACTAGCGCAGCAATAATAACTTCACCCGAAGCAACATCCTGCGAAATTATTCCTGTACCTATTGTGAATGCAACTGCAGTGCCGAATGACATGCCAATAAAATTTCCAAGAGTTGCCAAACCAACGGCATATATCGGTTTAAGTGTTCTTGTACCTATAACTGTGGATATGGCATAAGCGGCATCAGTAAATCCTGTCCAAAAAGATAAAACGAAGGTTAATGCCATAGCAGGAATAAGAATAAGTGGAAATGTCATATATTCACGCTACGAGTTCTTTATCACTATGTCTTGGACTACTAAACAAACATCATCTACTAGGTCTGTGATGTCTTCTAAAAATTCGTAAATTTCTTTCATGATGATGATTTTACGATAATCTTTATCCTTAAATAATTCTGCGAATGATTCATTGCGTAGATCATCAGCTTGCTCCTCCAACTCGTGTACTCTATTGAATATCTTGCCTATCTCCTCTTCTTTCAACTTGGTAATTCTAGCTATCGCAGAATTTACTTCTTTAATTTGTTTCAGAATTAATTTAGCAAATGTCTTGATATATCCATCTGGACCTTTAAGTTTGAAAATATATATCCAATTAGCTACCGATTTAATATGATCTAAAACATCATCGTATGTAGTACACAATTTAGAGATATCTTCATGATCGATTGGAGTTATGAAAGATCTATGCAACTTCTGCATAATTTCAGCTACTACTTCGTCAGATTGATGCTCTATTGAATTCATTTTTTCGACTTTTTCATTTAGATTTTTATAATCATTGACAATTTCGTTGAAAAGCTTTGCCCCTGCTAGTACTAGTTTAGATTGCTCTTCTATCAGATTGAAGAAGATTTTATCCTGTGGTATTATCCACTCTTTAAATCCCATAGTTCTTTTGAAGAAAATTGCTAAAGTATTAAAATTTTACTAAGAAAAATTATAAGCGTGCACTTATTGTTTGAATGTTTTGCAATAATATTTGCGGTTTTTACTGGAAACACATAATAAAATAAAGGGAAAATATAGTATGCGATTTGTGTTGGTCGTCATTGTCTACCACTATTGGTGCGGGGGGTGGGATTCGAACCCACGAAGGCTTGCGCGTAAAATCAATTTACTCTGCGCCACAGGATAACTAATTCTTTCTAAGGATCTTAAGTCCTGCCCCTTTGACCTGACTCGGGTACCCCCGCTTTTACCAAGCGAATAGATAATTTATCCCTGTCAAATAAAAATATTCATCCATATCCAGAAATAGAATAATAATAAGATTATTGTATTTCTTTGTATAAATCTAAGAAAGTCACTCCAATTATTGTCTTAGCATCTTTGATTAAGCCATCTTTTATCATCTTTTTTACCTCCGGTAATTCTTTTGTAACAACTCTAATGGATTCATCATCTTCTAACCTCTGTTTTGCAACCTTAATTTCTGTTGCTAAGAAAATATGAATTAGCTCAGTACAGTAACCTGGAGCCAGATAACAGCTTATTAATTTTTTTAGATTTCCTGCATTATGTCCGGTTTCTTCAATCAATTCTCGATGAGCACATTCAATAGCATTTTCATTTATCTCTAAAGTTCCAGCAGGAATCTCAAGTAGAACTTCTTCAACTGGGTGTCTATATTGCTCAATCATTACTAGTGATCCATCATTAAGTATTGGTACGATGGCAACAGAACCTGGATGCTCAACTACCTCCCGAGTGAAAATTCTACCTTTTAATCTGATTTCATCTTTACGAGTACTTATCAACTTACCTTTGTAGGCTTTTTCAGAAGATAATATTTTTTCATACAATGCATTTAGATCCTTTAAAGTTGCTTGATGGCTATTCGATACAGTTTAAAGTTTTAATATTCTAAATCAAGATGATTAAGATATTGTTCAGTCAAAATAAGCTTCGCAAAACATAATGGCCGCCGTAACGTAGCTTGGTTAGCGTACAGGCCTGAAAGATAAAGGATGTAAAATTCTTATCTTGGCTAATGGAGCCTGGAGGCCGGGTTCAAATCCCGGCGGCGGCCCTCAAATTCAATATTTGGATTGACCATCGGCTTTTTTCATTAAAAAATTAATATTAAAGTTAAAGCAAGATAGTTTTTGTTCTATATAATCCAAAATCTAAAGTGTAGAAGAAATACAAGGGCCGGTAGTTCAGTTTGGTATGAATGCTTTCAGGCATTCCTTGCCATGAGCAGTACTTACGCCACCTTCGCATGTATTATGCTACAGAAAAAGGTGGAAGTCGCGGGTTCAAATCCCGCCCGGTCCATCAAGATGGCCTAAAGTATGTTTCATTATATATTTCTGTTAAAGGTCTATTTTGGCTAATTTTATATTCAATATTTTATTAAATTTTGTTTAATAGATACAATTCTTTGTGTTGAAGTGAATTAAATTGTCCAAGTCTTATCCAAAATTTAAATTCTCAAACCGCTTGCCTAATGGAGACTATCTTACTTTGAGTGTTTGGCCTGGTAAGAAAGATCCAACAGCTGAGGTATTAACAATTCAAATCAGACGCATGGAAGGTGATGAATGGATGACTGCAGGAAGATTAGCAATTTATAGAACTCAGGACGGTACTTATTCACAGCTTCCAGAAAGGCCTGCTCAAACTAATTCAGAAAAAACAAAAATAAAGGAGCAAGAGGAAAAGGAACTTTAGTAATCGACCTCTGCTATTAATTCATGATGAATGTTTCCGTGGTCTTTTCAAAATTAGATCAATAGCATATTCTACAAGGAATCTAAAATACAAAAATAAGTGGCTAGCAATAAAAATAGTAATTTTTACTAAGCATAGGCACCTGAGTTAGTAGGTCTTCCTTCATCTGTGGGTATGGGTTTCAGTTTCTTAGTTGCCTTCAGGTCAAATTCAATGAATTCCATAGTGAACTTTTTAAACTTCTCATAGAAATCCTTAAGCTCTTTTTCATTAAACTGACTAATCACCATAGGATTATATATCCACTGTGCCCATCCTTGGCAACTACTGAGGATATATTGATCCATTAAAGCAATGGCTTCTACCATGTCTAGTCTGTCCTTAGGACCAAGAGCTTTGATCTTCTTCAGCTGTCTTGACTTGATCTTTACCCAATCTTCTGTCATTCCATACACCTAATAACGTTCAATGCCAAACTACCTCTTTAGTCTACCTATAAAGTCTTTCCTTATATACAATGAATTTATTTGTTTTTTAAAGTCCAAACGAAAGATTAAAATTGGATTTCCTTTTTTCTCTGATAAATAAGAGGGGTTGTGGGCTAGATAGAGAATAAGGTTGGTATTTCCAACTATTATTCCTAGGTTAACCTGGTTTATGCGCAATTATTGTTGCGAAATAGGCTACGTGGCTTGGGAAAAGTATGATACTTTTGAGAATCCACGTGATCGCTGGTTCGAATCCGGCCAACCCCACCACTATTTATCTATAGTATTTGAATCAATTAACCTATTTTCAACATATTTTGCTATCTCAATGATAATCAATGGTAATGCGGCTAAAGGCAAACATAAAGCCCAGAATCTGAGATCGAGACTTTGTATTTTGAAAAGCCAACTTAAACCTGGAATATAAAGAATGGAAAGATGCAAAACAATTGAAGAAGCAATAGCAAGGATTAGCCATTTATTGGTAAACAGTCCTATTTTGAAGATCGAGTACTTCAATGACCGGCAATTCAAAGCGTTGAACATCTCGATCATCACCAAAGTTGTCAAAGTGACGGATTGAGCGTAGATTATATCCATTCTATCAAGACTTATTGCGAATACAGGGAGTATAATCAGGGCTATAATTATAGCCAGACCTGCAATGAAGACTTTAACTCTTCTTGTGAAAATACTTTCACTTTTACTAATAGGTGGACTCTGCATAATATCAGGATCAGTTGGATCTACTCCCAGAGCTATTGCAGGAAGGCCGTCCGTCGCTAAATTAACCCACAATAGATGAATCGTAAGTAAAGGCAAAGGCCACCCAAGAATTCCAGCAACAAATACAATAAGTATCTCACCTAAATTACAGGAGAGCAGGAAAGTCAGGTACTTCTTTATGTTACTATAGATACCTCGCCCCTCTTCTACCGCTGCAACAATTGAAGCAAAATTGTCATCAGTAAGAATCATATCTGATGCTTCTTTTGTAACCTCGGTCCCTGTAATACCCATAGCTACCCCTATATCAGAATTCTTAAGTGCAGGAGCATCGTTGACTCCATCGCCAGTAACCGCCACTACGTGACCTTTCTTTTGTAAGGCCTTAACAATTCTTATTTTATGTTCAGGAGAGGTGCGGGCATACACTTCAACCTCTTCAACTATTCTTACTAACTCTTCATCAGTGATCTCATCAAGTTCTAAGCCCGTAATAGATCTTTTCTTCACGCTAAAACCTAATTCTTTGGCTACAGCTTCGGCTGTAAGTTTATGATCGCCAGTTATCATAATGACCTTTATACCAGCATCTTTACATACCTTGATCGCGCCGATTGCTTCTTCCCTTGGTGTATCGATCATCCCTTGTAAGCCTACAAAAACCAAATCCTTTTCCAGATCTTCGGGCTTTAATTCCCCAGCTGGCACTTTACAATCCTTGAAAGCCATACCTAATACTCGCAGCCCTTTGCGAGCCATAGCTTCATTAATTTCAATAATCTTTGATTTTTCTTCATTGGTTAACTTTATCTGTTTTCCATCTTTTAATACACTGCTACAGAGTTTGATGATAAATTCTGGAGCCCCTTTTACATTTACTAATTTATTCTTACCAGATTCATGAACTGTAACCATTCTTTTTCTTTCAGAAGAAAATGAGATCTCATCAATTCTGGGGTATTTTCTATCCAAATTCTCTTTCTGGAGGTTTGCTTTAGCTGCTACAACTAACAAAGCAATTTCGGTTGGATCTCCAATTGCCTTTGTGCTCCCATCAAGTTTTATTGAGGCATCATTGCATAAAGTACCGATTCTTAATAGTTGCACCAAGTCCTTATTATCATCCAGATCAATTGTATTGCCATTTACTTTGAATTCTCCTTTGGGATCGAAGCCAAATCCAGTTACCTCGATCTCTTTATCACCAACATGAATGCAACGTACAGTCATCTCGTTTCTTGTCAAGGTTCCAGTTTTATCAGAGCATATTACAGTTGTGCTACCCAAAGTCTCTACTGCAGGTAATTTTCTTACTATTGCATTTTTCTTCGCCATTCTTTGGACGCCGATCGCCAATGCACCGGTTACAACAGCGGGCAAAGCCTCTGGGACCGCGGCAACCGCTAAAGCGACACCCCAAAGGAACATCTCAAAAAGAGGATTCCCACGAATGATTCCAATTATCGTAACTATAGTAACTATTACTAAACAAACTGCAACCAACCATTTTCCAACATGGCTAAGCCTAATTTGAAGGGGCGTTGGAGGTTCCTCAACAGCCTGCATCATAGAAGCTATTTTTCCAAACTCAGTATTCATCCCAGTTGAAGTAACAGCAATCTTCCCTCTACCCGAAGTGACTGTGGTAGCTGTGTATACAAAATTTTTCCTTTCGCTTATTGGGACTTTCTTATCCAATACTAAATTCGATTCTTTTCCAACGGGAACAGATTCGCCTGTTAAAGAGGCTTCATCTAAATGAAGCCCCATAGCCTCTATTAGTCTACCATCAGCTGATACTTTGTCTCCGGTCTTTAGGATTAAAATATCTCCAGGCACTAATTCCTTGGCTGGGATCTCTACTTCTTCGCCATTACGATGCACGTATGCTTTAGGAGTGACCATTCGCTTTAGGGCTTCCAATGACCTCTCTGCTTTATATTCTTGGAAAAAACCCAACATGGCAGATGCGATTACTATAGCAAAGATCATTGTCGCATCTATGATTTCGCCTACTAAAACAGAAATAAATACGGCAGCTAGAAGGAGTATCATTAAAAATTCTTTAAATTGATCAAAGAATATGAAAAAAGGAGAGCGGCCTTTCTCTTCTCGCAACTCATTGAAACCATGTTTCTCCAGTCTTTTTTTAACTTCTGGGGTGCTTAAGCCTTCTGAGTTTGTTTGTAGAACTTGTATAGCTTTATCGGAATCGATTGTGTGCCAATCTTCCTTCGTATAAGCGACTTCTTGAGTGTGCAAATTGCTCCCCAGATTCAATTGGTTACATTATATTTAATTTTTAATTGATAAGATTAGTCCGATCAATAAGGAAAAAGGCATTTCAAATATAGTTAGCAGATTGGATAATAAGTAATTATAGAATGCTTTCTTTGGATTAAAGAGATAGATTATCCTGGGAAAATTAGAAACTATTTATCATCCACTAATTAGATTGCTTATCCTTTTATTCTTGGAGATTTCTTTTACATCTCCCTTATAGATAACTTCGCCTCTTTCTATTACGTATATACTATCAGCAATTTTAGAAGCATTGGCGATATTGGATTCTGCGCTAATAATCGACACCCCCAGGTCTCTGATCTTTCTAATTCTATCAGCAAATCTACCTCTTATAACTGGGGCCAATCCTTCAAGAGGTTCATCAAGTAGAAGTAATGATGGTCTCAACATAAGGGCTCTGGCAGTGGCTACCATCTTCCCTTCACCACCGCTTAGAACCAGACCCTCTCTATCTTTGAGCTCATCCAATTCTGGAAATATATGAAAGACTTCCTTCTCAAAATCCACATCAATTTCATCTCCACGTGTCTTTTTACCTATGATCCATTTTGGATATTGGAGGTTCTCTGAGACAGTAAGATCGGTGAAGATGCCACGGTAGTCTGGCGCCAAACCGATGCCAAGTCTGGCTCTCTTATGCGGAGGAAGTTTTGTAATATCATTACCTTTGAAAATAATTTTACCGCTTCTATTTTTCAATAATCCAATAATTGTCCTAATTGTACTTGTTTTGCCAGCACCATTTCTCCCAAGTAAGCAGATAAGATCTCCCTTTGCTACTTCTAGCGAAATGTCTCTGAGTACATGAACTGAATCGATAAATGTGTTAACTTTACCAAGCTTCAGTAAGGCCATTCATAATTCACCCATAATCACTTTTATTACCTCTTCGTTCTTCTTCACGTCTTTTGGTTTGCCTTCAGCTAGAATCTTTCCACGATGCATGGCTACAACTTTATCAGAATAAGAGAATACAACATCCATGTCATGCTCAACTATTACAGCTGTGACATCGCCTTTCCTAACAGCCTCTTCAATCCTCTGAATGACTTGCGTCTTCTCTGAAGTCCCTACACCGCTTGTTGGTTCATCCAAAAGGATAAGCTTTGGATCAAGTGCAAAGCATAACGCAACGTCTAATACCTTCCTATCTCCATGCGGAATGTCTCTTGCTGTTGAGTCTGCCTTATCAGAAAGTTTAAAGAGCTCAAGTAATTGTTGGCTTCTTTCCATTACCTCTTTGTCCTTATCTACTTTGATAAAGGGCTTGTTGGTCTTTCCAAGTTTTGAGATAACAGAAGCTTTCATATTATCTAAGACACTCATTCCATCGAAAAGATTGACTATTTGGAAGCTGCGTACAAGCCCCATTCTAGCTAATTTACTAGGAGCCCACTTGGTTACATCTTTTCCATAGAAGAACACTTTTCCTTCGTCTGGTTCAACCATATTACTTATAAGATTAAGGAGGGTTGTTTTTCCAGAGCCATTGGGACCAATTATTGATAGTATTTCTCCGTGATTTACTCTCAAGTCTAGATTATCTACAGCATGAACCTCGCCAAAGTATTTCCTCAATCCTTCTGTGCGTAAAATCGTTTTCTGATTTTTGGTATCGCTCTTGATACCCATCCCATTATACCTCCTGGAAATATGATTACGAAAAATATTACTATCCCGCCCAAAATGATAGACCAATAAGTAGTAAAGTGCATCACCTGAACTTTCAGGTTATAAAACACAAAAGCACCAACTATAGGTCCTGCGAAAGTATGCATGCCGCCCAATATATTCATAAATACGACATCTCCAGAACTTAGCCAAGATGAAATATCTGGAGATACCTGGCCGCTTAGAGGTGCCCATAGAGCGCCTCCTATAGCGCCATAAATTGCTGAAATAACATATGCTGCCAATCTGTATCTACCTATAGGAATGCCAATAAATTCGGCCCTGACCCCATTCTCCCTTATAGCTTTCAATGCGAGCCCGAAGGGGGATTCATAGATCCGCCACATAATAAACGCGGCCAATAAGAAGATACCGAGAACATAGTAGTAGAAAACAAAAGTCCTGAAGGTTTCATATCCAAATTCTATGCCAAACAGCGTGGGCATATAGACCGGTAAACCATCAGATCCACCTGTATAATCACGTAGTTTATACAACAGCGAATACCATAATGAGACGAACCCCAAGTTAATAAGACCAAAAAATATCCTTGTATAGCGGACGCAGATTGCCCCAAGCATTAGACCCACCAGAAGAGAAACAGCAATGACTATCAGTAAAATCAACTCCATTGAAAAGATTCGATATGCTCCCAATGAAGGCCTCATTAAGAATGCCACAGTATAAGCACCCAATCCCAAATAGAGAGCATGTCCAAAAGAGAGTAGACCTGTACGCCCAAAAAGAATATTGTATCCGAGTGCATATATTGCAAAGCAGAAGGTAACAGCAAGGATAAATGTATAGTATTTCGATATTATGAACGGAAGTAAGCAAGCTATAACCAATCCTATCAAAGCCACAATTTGATAAGGTTTCATGATTATTTCTCCTCCCTTGTGAACTTTCGGCCGAACAGTCCTCTAGGTCTGAAGATGAGTGTAACGATCAATATTATGAATACAAATGCTAACTCAAGCCTTGGCACATAATATATTCCAAAACCTCTAACTAGTCCAATAATCAGTGATGCTACTAATGCCCCTCGAAGACTGCCTAATCCACCAATGATCATTACAACGAAGGAAAGGACTATAGCCTCAAATCCCATTCCTGAATAGGCACTTGTTGCTGGGAGGTAGACAGCTCCTCCAAGACCAGCTATAAAGAATGCAAGAAAGAATACTTGCGTATAAAGTATAGAGGTATTTACTCCTAATGCGCTTGCCATACTGCTATCTTGAGCAGCTCCTCTTAAGATTCGCCCCATATTAGTTCGATACAAGAATGCCCATAGGCCTAGAGCCAATATCAAAGCACAAGCATAGATTACAAAATTGTATGCTGGATAGGTCTTGCCCAATATCGATATAGTGCCCATGTAATTGAAAAGTTGATTTGCAGATAATGGATCGCCCCCAAAAACCATTCGCAAAACATCATCTAGCATCAACATAAGGGCAAAAGTAGCTAATAGCGAGTATTCCTCAGGTAACTTATACAAACGTTTGAATAAGATAGGCTCAAGTGTAATCGATACAAGCGCAACTAAAAGCGCACCTACAGGAATGCATAACCATACTAAATAGATAGGTGCTCCAGCTTGTTCTGCTGCATTCATTAGAAACCAAGTAATAAAAGCGCCCATCGCATAAAATCCACCATGGGCTATATTTAGTACTCTCAAAATTCCATACAGAATATTCAAACCAATAGTGATGAGAAATAAAGCGAATGCATAATATAGTCCATTCAAAAATATTATGACAAACGTTGCAGAGTCCATTAGTTCATCACTAAAACAAAATAAAAAAGGAAGTTTTTGAGTTCTCTTCACCATCTATTCGGTATAGTGAGAATCACCAAGTCGCTATCCAATCAGAGTACTTCATTCCAGTTCCTAACGGATACTCTAGCACAGGCGGCAAAGATTTCGGATTGTAAACATACTCAGGTATTACAACGCCAATTGTCTCTGGATCCAATGTAGCTATTGGATATTTCGGATCGTGTATTGTTTTCCCATAAGGCAAGGGATTCAAAAACTGCCCATCTTTTGTGATAGTCCTATGCCCAGCAGGGCTTACAACTTGAGAACCCTGTATCATCTTACATATTTCTTCATTCTCAGGATAGCTTTCCTTAAGATCATAGATTTTTTCTATTGCTTGCTTGTAAGCAAAAACAGCAGAAAACACCTGCATAACATCAAATTCTGGGATCTTGTTATACCTTCTTTGGTACTCCTCAACGAACCATTTGTTAAGCGGGTATAGATTATGAGGAGGCAACTCAAAATAATAATCCCGTTGTAACATCCATACTCCAGGTGGAACTATATCCTTCGTTAACGAATTCAATGCCATTGAACCGAGGATAGAAATAACTTTTGTCTGTTCAAATAATCCATAAGCTGTTGCCTGCTTTGCAAAAGTAACAAAGTCTCCTCCCCAGCACGCAGTGATTACAACATCAGGTTTCGCATCTAACACTGCTGTAATCTGAGATGAAAAGTCTGTAGCATAAAGTTGTGGCCAAGTTTCTATTACACTCTCCATATTAGGGGCCAATTTATTCAGCGCTTCCATGGTATATTCCATAGCTTCGTGGCCGTAAACATAATCTGGATTGATGCCTCCAATCTTCTTTGCATCTGGAAATTCTTTTGCTATCACTTGAGCAGCTATATTCGGTTCTGCCAAATTTTGTTCACCTGATCTGAAAAGAAATGTGGGATTTGGATTTATCTCCTCTACCATCGCTTGAGTTGTTGAGCATTGTAGGAACCAAGGTACTTTTAGATTCTCAACATGGGAAGTAATCGCGTTTGCATTTGAACCACCTATATCCCCAACTACGAGATCTACCTCATCTTCTAGAACATATCTTCTATAAGCTTCAACAGTAACATCGGTTGGCCCTGCATCTCGCTTTAGAACCTCAATTTCTCTTCCAAGAATTCCTCCACCTGTGTTTATCACATCTGATGTCATTTCGGCTGCATTGTGAACGGCTTCTCCTACCATCGCTGCGGGACCTGTAAACCAAGAAATAATCCCCAGTTTGATAGGGTCTTTGGGTACGTCTTTTACAGGTTTTGTGGTTTCGGTAACTAGCTCAGGAGGTGGGGCTGCCATCCTTGAGACTCCGTAACCTATACCTGCACCGACACCTAGACCTACTACACCTGCTGCTGCAGTCTGAAGAAAGCTTCTTCTGGAAATTTTTTGTTCCTCAGACAATTAATTTTACCTGCTTTTTCAATTTTTATTAAACGAGATGTTTAGAGAGTAAAGAACTATTAATTTTTAAGGATTTAGTAGAAGCGCGCGCGCTACAATTTGGTTATTTTTACTTCAGTTTGTCACAGAAGTCTTCTATTCTATTAAGACCTTCTTCAATATCCTTTTGGGAAACAGCATAGCTTAACCTTAGACTCTCATCAAGACCGAAAGCAATTCCAGGCACTAATGCTACTTTGGCTTCTTCAAGTAATCTTTCTGCAAATTCCATCGAGTGTATATCTAGATTTTTGATCTTGGGGAATGCATAAAAGGCACCTTCAGGGAGAGGGGATTCCAAGCCAACAATTCCGTTCAATCTCTCAACCATATATTTCCTTCTCTTATCGAATGCATCAACCATCTTTTTTACACAATCTTGAGAGCCCAACAAAGCCTCAAGAGCAGCTTTTTGAGCTATGCTAGTTGGATTGCTTGTAACATGGCCTTGAAAACGATTAATAGCGTTGATCAGCTCTGAAGGACCTGCAGTGTATCCAACTCTCCAACCAGTCATGGAATATGTTTTAGAGAAGGCATTTGAGATTATTGTCTTTGTATATATTTCTTGGTTTAGAGAAGCTATGCTTACATGCTTATTATTATCATAGATAAAAACTTCGTATACTTCATCTGAAATTATAAATAGATTGTTATCAAGAACGATCTGCGATATCTTATTCAATTCAGATTCATCACAAATAGTCCCAGCAGGATTAGAAGGAGAGTTTAGAATGATAAGCTTCGTACGCTCTGTGATTTTCTCTTCCAAAAACTCAGCACGAATTTTATACTTGCTATCAGTTGGAACAAATACTGGCTCAGCATCTGCTAACTTTATCTGTTCAGGATAACTAACCCAATAGGGTACTGGAAGAAGAACTTCGTCGCCAGGATTTAGAATTGCCTGCATTATATTAAATAAGCTGTGTTTGCCTCCGCAAGAAATTGAGATCTGTTCTGGTTCGTAATTTACATTATTGAATGATCCTAATTTTTCTGCAATCGCTTCCTTAAGCTCAGGAATTCCAGAAGTTGGCGTATAGTAGGTGAAATCATCATCCAAAGCCTTAATTGCAGCCTTTTTCACATTCTCAGGCGTAGGGAAATCTGGCTCTCCAGCACTGAGATTTATTACATGTGCGCCTTCCTTTCGCATCTTCTTAGCTTTTGCAGCTATCCCAAGGGTTAAGCTTGGTGAGACGCCTTTCAATTTATCTGATATCATGTTGACCAACCGAATATATTATTTCTAGTTAAACAGTTTATATAGATAACGAAGTTTGCAGCTTGGTAAACTTATTCACAAGTTCAATCTCAAACCGAACTTTTTGATAAATAATATTAAGAAAGCGATGAAAGCAACTATTACAAGAATCATTATCTGGAAGGTGTTTAGCATAAAATCCAATATTGCCCTTCCATAAAGCATTAGAAAAATTGATTCTGGAATAAATCTTCCAGCTCTACCTACAGCTGATGCCAAAATAAATTTTGGGATGCTCTTAAACCTTAGAGTCCCAGCAGTAATAGTAAAAACCTTAAATGGTATTGGTGTAAGTGCTGCTAATCCTATGGCCCATGCACCAAATTTATTGAAATAATTTTCTACTGATTTCATTTGGTTGGGCTTTACAAATCTTCTTGCTATGGGCCTTCCACCCTTTAGTCCAATCCAATAACCTAGTAAAGCTCCAAGAACCGATGCTATTGTCGCGATTATTCCATAAAGAATTGCGTTTTCTGGATCGATAATACATAGGGGGATTAGAAGTACCTCAGGCGGGATCGGTGAAAAGGAAGCTTCAATAAATGTTATTATAAAAAGTCCAATAGGTGAAAGAAAGAAATTATTTTCACTGACTAGATTTTCAAAATAATCTGTAAACAATTTTCTAGTTACCAAACATCCGATAGGATTTCACTATTAGATTGAGCTAGAATAATAAAAGTTTAACTTAATCATGCTAGATGGAAATATTTTTAAACCTAAATATTCAATAAGTCTTGAATCACTAATTCTGTATCGAGGGAAAAACTTTGGGTGACCGTGAAATTCTCTAATAAAGTGCCCAAGCAAAAGACAGATACTAGAGCATTTTCTAATAAGATATTTCAAACGAAGGTCAATAATCTGAAAGAGAATGAAATAAGGATCTACGATACTACTTTAAGAGATGGAAACCAAGGGTTTGGAATAAATTTTTCAACTGAAGATAAGCTGAAAATAGCTAGAAAACTATCTGATTTTGGCGTCCATTATATCGAAGGGGGCTGGCCGACCTCTACAAACCTAACAGAAGTAGATTTTTTCAAGAAAGTTAAGCTTGAGGCTATCAAATCCAAGATGACAGCGGTAGGAACTACACGAAGACCTAAGGTCAAGGCTAAAGATGATGAGGGATTAAAGACCTTATTTGAGACAAAGGCAGATTGCATAACTATGGTGGGAAAGTCCTGGAAACTACATGTGAACAAAGTCCTAGAGACAACCCTAGAAGAGAACCTAGCTATGATCTCGGATTCAATTAGTTATTTAAAAAATAATGGCTATGAAGTATTCTTTGATGCGGAGCATTATTTTGATGGATTTAAGGAAGATCAAGAATATGCTTCAATGACTGTTAAAGCTGCTCAAGATGCAGGAGCTGCTGAGATAATATTATGCGATACTAGAGGGAGTTCTCTACCTGATCAAGTATACGAGATTACCTCAGCTACAAAGAAAATCATCCAAATACCGATAGGAATCCATGCCCATAATGATAGGGGATTAGCCACTGCAAACTCTCTCTTCGCATTCATGGCAGGTGCAACTCATTTTCAAGGTACTGTAAACGGCATTGGAGAAAGATGTGGTAATGCCAATTTAGTTGAATTTGTTGGTAATCTAGAATTCAGCTTAGGAATAAAAACTGGCCTAAATTTAAAGAAGCTCACTAGCCTTTCAGATTATGTTTACGAGATCTCGAACCAAGATAGAAATCATTACCTGCCATTTGTTGGAAAATACGCTTTTGCGCATAAAGGCGGAATTCATGGACATGCAGTTTCAAAAATATCTGAAGCCTATGAAAGCTTAGATCCTTCTATAATAGGAAATGAAAGATCTATAGTCGTCTCTTCACAAGCTGGTCTTGCAAACGTCATTTCTAAAGGAAAAGAGTTTGGATTTGATTTGAAAAAGAATGATCCAAAGGCAATAGGGATTCTAAAAGAGATAAAAACAATGGAAGCTTTAGGCTATAATTTTGAAAATGCTAATGCAAGTTTGAATCTAATATATGCCAAAGTGCTGGGTAAGAAACTTGACTACTTCAACTTAGTTAACTGGAGGGCTTTTGTAATTGGAGACGAGGACAATATATTTTCTGAAGGTGTTGTAAAACTTTCCATGGATGGCAGAACAGTAATGACGGCGGCAGAAGGAAACGGTCCTGTTAATGCATTCGATATTGCTTTGAAGAAAGCTTTGGAGTCCTACTATCCAGAACTATCAGAAGTCAGTCTAACCGGATATAGAGTCAGAGAGATAAATGTAGAAAAAGGGACAGCAGCTGCAGTTCAAGTCTTTATAGAATTTAAAGCTAAAAGAGAGAGATGGTCTACTGTAGGAGTCTCAGCCAATATCTTAGAAGCGAGCGAGGAGGCTCTAATATCTGGGTATCTTTATTACCTTTATAAGCGAAGGAAAAAATCCAAGTGAACAATATCAGAAAAATAAATAAGAGACAAGATATTTTTTATCGGGTAGAGGTGAAATCTCAGATGTCTTGGGATGATTTTCCATCATGGTTTAGAAAAAGACGTTCAAATTTCTTTAAAGATTGGTTCTTTGAAGATATCGATGAAGTAATGAAAGATATGGACCGGATGATGGAAGAAAGCCTTAGGAGATTTACTGATAAAGCACCGAAGGATCTTACACGTGAAAAAGTAAATCCTGATGGAAGCAGGATAAAAGAGATGGGGCCATTTGTCTATGGATATTCTATGACGATAGGTCCTGATGGAAAACCAGAGATAAGAGAGTTCGGAAATATTAAGCCTGGTCTAAAGCCTTCAGGATACAGCTTTGAACCAAGGCGGAGCATCGATGTAAAGGGTGAGAGAGAACCTTTAGTAGATGTGATGTCTGATGGAGATAATGTTAAGGTAATAGTTGAATTGCCTGGGGTTGAAAAGAAAGATATCAAGTTGGGTTTAACAACGACTGCATTGACCATAGATGTTGATGCTGAGAGTAGGAAATATTACAAAGAACTCAAACTACCGGCTGAAGTAGATCCTGAGAGTGCAAAAAGTTCCTACAAAAATGGAGTGCTTGAGGTAAGTTTCTCCAAACTTAAGCAAAAGTCCAAAGGATATTCACTGAAGATAGATTAGAATCCAAAAAAACGCATATGATTGTATTTTTGCTCTCATACGCATTTAGCATCATTTTAATGTTTAATAAGCAGTAATGCTTATATTACAGTGAATCCAATCTTCAAAATTGGATAGCATAGACGCTATTACCCGCAATTCCCGGCGGCGTCAGCCTAGATTATTTAGCGCGCGTGCGCTTCCATGAAAGGTTCGACCTCCAATTGTGGGTACAAAGATGAGGGCCCCAACAAACTAGGCTAATAACGCTTAGGAACGTTTAGGTCTGATATAGGTCTCATGGTTAAAACCTGCCATTCCCTAATTCATTTCAAATGGTCGTACGTTTTAATCATCTCAACTCCGCTTGATCCTGGCGGACCCAACTGCTATCGGGGTGGGACTAAGCCATGCAAGTCTTGCACCTCCAGACTATGTTGGAGGGGCGGCATACGGCTCAGTATCATGTGGCTAACCTGCCCTTGGGATGGTAATAACCCCGGGAAACTGGGGCTAATTGCCAATAGATAGGGAGGCCTGGAATGGTTTCCTATTCAAAGGGGTTCAGAAACATGTCTTCTGATTCTGCCCAAGGATGGGGCCGCACCCGATCAGGTTGTTGGTGAGGTAATGGCTCACCAAGCCAGTAACCGGTACGGGCCGTGAGAGCGGGAGCCCGGAGATGGGTACTGAGATAAGGACCCAGGCCCCACGGGGCGCAGCAGGCGCGGAAACTCCGCAATGCGCGCAAGCGTGACGGGGCTACCCCGAGTGCCATCCGCTGAGGATGGCTTTTGCCTGGTGTAATGTGCCAGGCGAATAAGAGGAGGGCAAGTCTGGTGTCAGCCGCCGCGGTAATACCAGCTCCTCGAGTGGTTGGGATGATTATTGGGTCTAAAGCGTTCGTAGCCGGCCGGAAAAGTTCTCCGTTAAATCCAACGATTCAATCGTTGGGCTGCGGAGAGTACTTTCTGGCTTGGGGGCGGGGGAGGTCGGCGGTAGTCCCGGGGTAGGGGCGAAATCCTATAATCTCGGGAGGACCACCAGTGGCGAAGGCGGCCGACCAAAACGCGCCCGACGGTGAGGGGCGAAAGCTGGGGGAGCGAACGGGATTAGATA
>Ga0209427_10000488_pt1 | contig 42331 bp, 33 predicted proteins | sample DeeMarSWOR136_30_FD_187465 | JGI IMG/M metagenome (GOLD analysis project Ga0209427, IMG submission 187465) | Marine sediment microbial communities from White Oak River estuary, North Carolina - WOR-1-36_30 (SPAdes) (version 2) | ecosystem: Environmental > Aquatic > Marine > Intertidal zone >...
TAATATAAGCTTCCAGCTTGTGAGTTAAACCTCTATTTTTCAAGTCAAGCAGGATGCTTGCGTTACGGATAACAGCACTTTTCAGACAGACACTAATTAAAGCCGAATTAAGTTCGATTATCTCATTATTGTTTTGCTTTTTTTATTGCCTTCAATGGGTAATAAATCATCACAAATGCTAGTACGATGAAAATTAAGAAGCCCAGAATGGCAAAACCCTCTTTTGCCTCACCAGCAGCATCGACGTTACCCAATAGTTCGTTCAGCTTAATTTCAGAGACAACAAGAATTGCCAGAATTATCCCAACTAAAGCCTCTCCAGCAACCAGTCCCGATGCAACGAGTAATCCTATGCTTTCTAAGAGTGATTTTTTGCTCTCTTTTTCTTCTTCATTAGTGATTTTTTCAATATTTTTTTGCCCCAATTTTTCGGTAATATATTTAAAGATACCGCCGATGAAGATGGCAAAAGTCGTGGTAAATGGTAAATACATGCCAACAGCAATGAGCATCGGTGAGGGTGAGTTAATCAGAATAAGTGCTATTGAGAAAAACATTCCTGCGATAACTAAAGGCCATGCCATTTCACCGCTAATAATCCCTTTCGACATCATTGCCATCAGTCCGGCTTGTGGAGCCGGTAATGCATCACTTCCGATGCCGTTGGCTTGATGCAACCACATAATTGGTAGCACTAAAATAAATGCTGCAGCGATGACACCGATGCCTCCACCGATCTGCATCCGATAAGGAGTCGCACCAAGGATATGACCAACTTTCCAATCCTGAACCATATCACCAGCCACACCAGCCACACAGCAAACCACTGAGGCAACTGCCAGGGTTGCTGCAATTCCTTGATTCGTTTTACCTAATCCGACTGCCAGCATGAGTAATGCTGCAACCAATAATGTGGTCAGGGTTAATCCAGAAATCGGGTTGGAAGAAGAGCCAATAATACCGACCAGGTAACCGGCAACTGCGGCGAACATAAATCCAGCGATTGCCATAACAATGGCAGCAACAAGAGCTGATCCATAATTACCAGCGAAATGTTTATAGAGAATAACCATACATACCACCAAAACAAGGATGGCGATAAAAACCATGCCGAATGGAGCATCTTTATCAACGCGAGATACCTTATTGGCTTCACCACCTCTGGCTGCTCGGATGTCTGCGATCCCCTTACTTACTCCAGTGATAAGACTATTACGCATTTTAAATAGGGTATAAAAGGCACCGACCAGCATACCACCAACAGCGATTGGTTTTATCGTCGAATTATAAGCCGCTTTTGCCAGATCAATCCAAGATGAATCTGCAACGCTAAGCGCCAGACCCTCGAGATGACTGCTCATCAAAAATAAAGCGATGGGCATTAAAAATAGCCAGCCAAAAACACCCCCGGAGAAAGTAATGGCAGCCAATCGAAAACCGATGATATATCCAACTCCTAAAAATGCTGGTGAAGCACTGGGACTTTGCAGAAACATGCGACCTTCATGGGTAGTTTCGCTTCCAGCGATCACATTACTGTCGCTATCTAAAAGAGATATTTTAGAAACGCCGAATGAGAAAATTCCTTTGATATGGTCTTTAATTAATGTAAGCCCATTGGCATTTTTGAAAAATTCGATGATACCAGCTAATATCATTGAGCCAAAGACATAAGCAGCTCCGGTACTGCCGCTTTGCCCAACTTTAACGATTTCGGCACAGGCTTTACTTTCCGGGTACGGAAGTGTAACATCTTCAATCAAAGCACGCCGTAAGATAATCACAAACAGCACACCTAGCACGCCACCGACTAACATCAACAAGGTACTCTGGATGTAGTAAAATTTATCCCACACACCAGCAATAATAAAAGCGGGAATTGTAAAAATTGCGCCAGCAGCAAGGGCTTCTCCAACAGCACCCGTGGTTCGAGCCATATTTTCTTCAAGGATGGTACCTTTGAAGATTCTCAGCACTGCCATTGAAATAACCGCTGCCGGGAAGGTGGCTGCAACGGTCATCCCTGCTTTTAAACCCAGATAAGCATTTGCAGCGCCTAAAACCACTGCTAAAATGATTCCCAAGAAAATTGCTTTGAAGGTCAGTTCCTTCATGTCAGTTTCGGCTGGAACATAAGGCTTATAAGAGAGTCCAGACGAAGCTTTTGCTTCCGCCATATTTTTTCCTCCTGGGGTTGATTAATGGTTACAATTCTTTATTTAAGTTAAATTAATAAGAACTTTTGTTAAATTTTATTAATTGAATTAACGTACAACTTAAAATAAATTGAGCAAAAAGTCAAGGAAAAAAATTGATTCAAGTAAAAATATACCAGCGCTACCTCTTGATTTTTAAAAAAAATATTAGTATATTCTATTAATTTAAATTAAGGTAGCTATGGCAATTTTAAATGATATTACTCTGGGTCAGTACTACCCAATCGATTCTTTCATCCATCGTCTGGATTCGAGAACGAAAATTATGATTATTTTGGTTGCAATGACTATTTTTGTACTCACTCATAATATTGTAAAATTAGCATTGGTATTCATTGTTATTTTATCAATTATTAAAGTATCTAGTGTTCCATTTTCATTAGTCATTCGTAATCTAAGACCATTTATTTGGCTCTTCTTATTGACCATTATTTTCCATTTGTTTTTAACCAAACAGGGTAAATCGCTTTTTACAATTCCCTGGTTGAGCATTCAAATTACAAAGCTTGGGCTAATTAATGGAATTACTTACTCTTTTCGATTGAGTATTTTAATTTTATTAGCGACAATGCTGACTCTGACCACTTCACCAATGGAATTAACAGATGCCCTGGATCGTTTTTTAAAGCCCCTTCAAAAATTAGGGATATCAACCCATGAGTTTACCCTGATGATTACACTTTCTCTTCGGTTTATTCCAACATTGTTATTGGAAGCGGATAAATTGCAAAAAGCCCAGCTCTCTCGTGGTGCCATCTTTGAAGGGAACCTGATTCAGCGGGTGAAAAGTATTATTCCATTAATTCTTCCTCTGTTGATTTCAGTGTTTCGGCGAGCTGATGAATTAGCATTAGCTATGGATGCGAGATGTTACATTGGTGGGAGGAATCGAAGCAGTTTTAAACAGCTTGCTTTTACAACAAATGATTATCTGGTGTTGGGAGGAACATTTGTATTCTTGCTGTTATTTCTTTTAATAAAATTACCAGCTTTTTATTAATAAGACACAGATGAAGTGGGATTAAACAAATTGGAAAATTCTATTTTCTATACATTATATAAATAATACGGTATGTAGATTAAATGGGAAACCTATTTAATCCTACTCCCTGAATAAATATAATGCTTAGCTATTAACCTATGAGAAATATAAAAATTGTTATCGAGTACGATGGGACAGCTTTTCATGGCTGGCAATATCAACCTGGTTTAAGAACAGTTCAGGGAGAAATACAAAAAGCGCTGGTAAAAATCTTTCAATTTGAAGGAAATGTTGTTGGGGCTGGAAGAACCGATACTGGCGTACATGCAAAAGGACAGGTTGCGAATTTCCTAATAAATCACTCTATGCCTGTATTAACAATTCAAGCAGCGTTAAACGGAAATCTATGTAGAGATGTTAGAATTATTTCTGCCGAAGAAGTTGATGAAAATTTCCATGCGAGATATAATGCAATCAAAAGGCTTTATTGCTATAAGATTACTCAACGGGAAAGAGCGATTGATCGTTTCTATATGTGGTGCTATAAATCGCAGTTAGACGTCAAAAAGATACAACAGGCATCTAATTATTTATTAGGTGAACATAACTTTAAAGCATTCTGTCATGCTGAAGAAAATGTGAATCATTATCGTTGTTATATTGAGCATATCGTATGGGAACAAAAAGATGAAATATTAACTTTAAATATCATAGCCAATCGATTTCTTCATAACATGGTTCGGATTATCATTGGAACGATGATTAATGTCGGAAAAGGCTTTACCCCTATTGAACAGATACCACTAATTCTCAATTCTCGGGATCGAAGAAATGCTGGTCCTACTGTCCCTGCTAAAGGTTTATGTCTGGAAAAAGTTTACTACTGATAAAACGACAATGGAGGAAGATATGAAGTTTTTTATTGATACAGCGAACATTGAAGATATCAAGGAAGCGGCTAAATTAGGTATATTAGATGGAGTAACGACAAATCCAACACTTGTTTCCAAGGTCAATGGAAAATTTGAAGATATTCTTAGATCGATTTGCGAAGTCGTAGAAGGACCCGTAAGTGCTGAAGTGATTAGTTTAGATGCTGAAGGTATGATCCGAGAAGCTCGTGAGTTGGCTAAGATCCATAAAAATATTGTGATCAAAATTCCGATCACAAAAGATGGACTGAAAGCCATAAAACAGCTCGAATCCGAAGGAATTCGTGTTAATGTCACATTGATTTTTAGTCCCACTCAGGCAATTCTTGCTGCTAAAGCTGGAGCGAGTTTTGTCAGTCCCTTTATCGGTCGCATTGATGATATTAGCAGTGGGGGGATGCAATTAGTTCATGAGATTATTACGATCTACAATAATTACAATATTAAGACTGAAGTCATCGTTGCCAGTATTCGGAATCCGATGCATGTGGTAGAAGCGGCAATGATTGGGGCACACATTGCTACAATTCCGTTTAAGGTTATTGAACAATTGGTGAAACATCCTTTGACCGATGTGGGAATTGACAGATTTTTGGCGGACTGGGAAAAGGTGGAAAATCGATAGAATTAAATCATGCAAACAAATATATTATTTAAATATTGAGTCACGGAGCTTGCTAATTTATTTAATTCGCATAATTAGCGAAATGGCGGTTAAAATAATTTCATTTTTTGTCCTTTTTGTAAAAGTTTTATTATATAGAAACTAATCCTGGAAAATCAAAAATGAAAAAATTTTTCTCATACTTGTTAATCTTAATTATCGGCATTTCTATCGGCGTTATTATTTTGCCGATGTTTAAAAAACAGAACCCGATACCCATTTTTCACACAACCACGCCACCTGTGAAGTATATCTCAACTAATGATCCTTACTCTGTTGCTTTAAGAACAGTCGATAGTCAATTTCTAAATAATTCCAGGCAGACACCAATTACTGAGGCAGTGAAGGTGGTGAGTCCAACCGTTGTTGGAATTAATGTGCTGCAAATTCAACAATATCAGTCACGCAATTGGCTTTTTGACGATCCGTTTTTCCGTCATTTTTTTCCAGAAACCAGCGAACATGTTGTTAAGGGATTGGGTTCTGGATTCTTAATCTCTGCGGATGGATATATCGTAACCAATGAGCATGTGGTCAATCAGGCAGCGCAAATTGTCGTTACACTTCCAGATGGAAAAAAGTGTGATGCTGAGTTAGTTGCTTCAGACTACATTTCCGATATTGCTTTGCTGAAAATTGATGCCAAGGAGCCATTACCATTTGTTACATTGGGCAATTCAGATGATCTAATCATCGGGGAGTGGGCGATTGCTTTCGGTAATCCATTTGGGCTATTCGATATGGGACAGCCGTCTGTTTCGCAGGGTATTATTAGTGCTGCGGATCGTGATTTTGGACGACAGAGTGATAGTCGTGTATATAAAGATATGATTCAGACTGATGCTGCTATTAATAGTGGCAACAGCGGTGGTCCGTTAGTCAATAGTTTTGGAGAAGTAATAGGCATTAACACTTTTATTTTTTCTGGCAGTGAAAGAACTGGCACTTCTATCGGACTTGGCTTTGCAATTCCGATAAACCGCGCTAAAAAAATAATTCGTGAATTACGCGAATATGGCAAGGTAAATCGAAGATTTCGAACTGGTGTTGAAATTGAAAATCTTACCTATACTCTGGCCAGGTATCTGGGATTGAGAACGATTGATGGTGTTATCATTTCAAATGTAGAATCTAATAGTCCTGCCAGTCGTGCTGGTCTCAAAGTCGGAGATGTGATTATTGAAATCAATGAAAATATAATCCGCAACACACAGGATGTTTGGGATGTCATTGAAAACTCTGATGCAAAAGGGGGCGATATACTAAATTTGAAAATATTTAGAAAAAATAAATATTTAAAATTATCATTACGATTACAAGAAATCAAATAATTGGGGAAGGTCATTGATTGAACGATATACGCTTCCGCTCATGGGTGCCATCTGGACGACAGAAAACAAATTTAAAAAATGGCTGGAAGTTGAAATATGTGTATGTGAAGTTCAGGCTGAATTAAGACTTATCCCTCAGCATGCTGTGGAACAAATCCGCAGCAAAGCACAGTTCAATATTCAGCGTGTTTTGGAAATTGAGGAACAGGTTAAGCACGATGTCATTGCATTTCTAACGAATATTGGAGAGAATGTCGGAGAAGCTTCCCGTTATATTCACCTCGGGATGACTTCGTCAGATTTGTTAGACACGGCAAATGCATTGTTAATGCGGGAAGCAGGGGAAGTCATCTTGAATGATTTGCACCAACTTCGCGCTGCTTTAAAAAAGAGAGCTATCGAACATAAACATACTTTCTGTATTGGACGTTCTCACGGGATTCATGCTGAACCAACAACTTTTGGTCTTAAACTTGCCGTTTGGTATGATGAGGTCGGCAGACATATTGAACGTTTTAAACATGCTATTGAAAATATTTCGGTTGGGAAAATTTCAGGGGCGGTTGGAACTTTTTCTCATTTAGATCCTATTATAGAAGAACTGGTTTGCAAAAGACTTAATTTAAAACCAGTACCTGTTTCAACACAAATCATCCAGCGTGATCGTTATGCCCAATATTTAACAGTACTGGCACTCATCGGAAGCTCTCTGGAAAAGTTCGCCACAGAAATACGGAACCTTCAGCGTACAGAGATTCTTGAAGTGGAAGAATTTTTTTCTAAAGGTCAAAAAGGCTCGTCATCCATGCCACATAAACGAAACCCGGTTACCTGTGAACAGATATCAGGCTTGAGTCGGATTGTTCGAGCCAATGCATTGGCCAGCATGGAAAACATCAGCCTTTGGCACGAAAGAGACATTACACATTCCTCTGTCGAGAGAGTCATCATTCCGGACAGCACGATTTTAATTGATTACATGTTGAATAAATTTACTGCAATCATCAAAAATTTATTAATCTATCCTGAAAACATGAAAACCAATCTTGAAAAAATGGGTGGATTGATCTTTTCACAATCTGTTTTGTTAGCATTAACTCGAAAAGGCATGCTACGAGAAAAAGCCTATGAACTTGTTCAGCAATGTGCTATGGAAGCCTGGAAAACAAGGGAACCACTAAAACAATTGTTATTACAACAGTCAGAGATAGCGGAGATGCTTACTCCACAAGAAATTGAAGATTGTTTTGACCTAAAAATTCATCTTAGGAATGTAGACAAAATTTTTAAACGAGCAGGAATCTGATTAAACAACAATGGAGAGGTTGACTTGAAAAGAAAGAAAAAATTGTACGAAGGAAGAACAAAGAACATTTATACATTGGATGATCCAGATCAATTGATTCAAGAATTCAAAGATGATGTTTCTGCTTTTAATGAAGCCAAGCCCTTGGTAATTAAAGGAAAGGGTATTATTGATAAGAATGTTTCGGTTTATCTTTTTGAATATTTAGAAGGCTTTCACATTCCTACCCATTTTCTTAAAGACATCGGTGATCGAGAAATGCTGGTGAAGCGACTTGACATGATCCCGATAGAGGTGGTGATGTGTAATATCACTGCTGATAGTTTGAGTAAACGCTATGGACTTGAACAGGGAAAAGAACTCAATTTTCCGATTATGGAATTTTACATAAAAGATAATGAACAGCAAAAACAAATGATCAATCAAACGCATATTGTTGCTTTCGAACTGGCAACCATGGATGAAGTTCGTATGATCGAACGAATGACATCCAAGATTAATGCAATTTTAAAATCTTTCTTCTTAAGAAGAAACTTGAAACTTGTCGATTTTAAATTAGAGTACGGTCGTTATAAAAATAAAATTGTTGTCGGTGATGAAATATCACCGGATAGCTGTCATTTGTGGGATGTAGCCACCGGAAAAAGATTCGATAAAATTGGATTTCGTTCTGATCTGGGAAATGCAGAATCAGCTTATGAGGAGATCAAAAAACGTATTTTCTGATTCTTCAGGTCCTGGATTGGCAAAACAAATTAAACAAATTTCCTAACAAAAAAAATTATTAATAAAAGATCATCGAGGCAATATTGGCGAAAGAAGGTATCCCTGTTATCCTGACGATTGTACTTCTCTCTATAATTCTCATTACAGGAGCCTTGGTAACTAAAGGGAATTTTTTAAAGATTTTGGTTGTAGTTAGTTGGTTTCTAATTATATTTTCAATCTATTTTTTTCGGGATCCCGAGCGTACGATTCCAATGGGTGACAATGTGATTGTATCTCCTGCTGATGGAAAGATTATCTTTTTTCAGGAAACAAAGGAAAATGAATTTTTCAAAACTGAAGTACAAAAGGTTAGTATTTTTATGTCTGCATTTGATGTTCATGTAAATCGAATACCAATAGATGGACAGGTCATTTATTTCAATTATCAAAAAGGTAAATTTCACCCGGCTTTTAAAGATAATGCTTGTTATGAAAATGAACAGACAATTATTGCAATCCAAAATGATAAAATAAAAATCCTATTTAAACAGATCGCTGGTATAATGGCTCGGCGAATTGTATGTCATATCCGTGAAAGTAGTAAGGTGAAAAAGGGTGATCGATTTGGAATGATTAAATTTGGCTCTCGCATCGATTTATTTTTACCGAAACAAGTTCAACTTAAAATAAAATTAAATGAAAAAGTAAAAGCTGGAGAGACTGTTTTAGGACTTTATTAATTGCTATGAAAAATACAAAAAGTGTGATTCCAAATTTCTTCACCACACTAAATATTTTCTGTGGCTTTCTTGCGTTAGTAAGCACCATCGAAGATAAAATTATCACAGCATGTTGGCTGATTTCTCTTGCAGCAATCTTCGACGTTTTAGATGGTCAATTAGCTCGCCTTACTAAATCAAGTAGTAATTTTGGGATTGAATTTGATTCGCTTGCAGATGTTATCTCGTTTGGAGTCGCGCCATCGATCTTGCTTTATAAATTGTACTTTCATAAGATGGGAATTCTGGGTATAATTATAAGTTTTCTACCATTAGTATTTGGGGGTATTCGCTTAGCTCGATTTAATGTAATTTTTGGGGGTAAAGAAAAAACAATCTTTGTCGGGCTTCCAATTCCATATTCAGCACTCAGTGTTGTTTCTTTTATCATTTTTAATTACTATTTCTGGAATGAGTTGTACCTGTCTCGCATCCTTATCCCCCAATTGTTTCTGATCTGTTTATTAATGGTAAGTACAGTCGAATATTATACGTTACCCAAGTTTTCATTTAGACATGGTTCAAAGAACTTTATTGGAATAGCAATTATCGTATTCGCATTGCTAATTCTGATATTATTTCCCCAGGAAACATTCTATCCCTTGACTATTGCATATATATTTTGGGGCATTATACGCTTTTTCTATCGTCTTGTTAAAGGAATCGAATCAGATAAGTCAATCGAGATTATTACTCAATAATAAAAAAACGTTTGTGTTTTTAATTGTTTTTATTTATATTCGTTATAACATAATTGAAAATAAATTCATCAATAATGGGACAAAACCAAATTCAAATGGGATTAACCATTGCGTAAAAGACCAGTGGGAATTCTAATTTTAGTTCTCTTTTTAGGCGCCATTATTGGGTCTACTTTAGGGGAACTCATCGCATTATTATTACCTGAGGGAGTAGTAAAACAATTTTTTCTAAGATCTGCAACCATTGGTTTCGATCCAGTTTCTATGAATCTGGGAATTATAAGTTTTACTTTTGGATTTAAATTTGTTTTAAACGTTATTGGAATTGTCGGTATAGCGTTCTCTGCATATCTATTGCGATGGTACTATCGAGAAAAATATTAAGTGCTAATTTCAGATTTAAGCGAATTGGTGAAATGGGGATATTGCACCACATCACAACCGCCAATGACGTGATTAGTGAAATTAGCGGTTTTTAGGGTGCACTTATGCATCAATTCTATATTTTTTAAGTTTTATCCGCTTAGGAGGTGATTGGATATGTTTGGTTCCATTGGAACACCTGAATTGCTGGTTATTATGTTAGTCATATTACTACTTTTTGGCTCAAAACGATTACCTGAATTAGCACGGGGGATCGGGAAAGGGATCAGACAATTTAGAAGAGCTATGGATGATGTCAAAGAGGAAATGGATCTTTCGGATATTGACCGAGAATTGAAAGGATAAACATTAACCTCATTTAGTTTAAAGAAAGATGTTGTATATATAAAGTCTAAATACATTTTTATCCATTTTTGGGAATTAAATATGAAAAATTACTTTTATTGGAGGAAGAAATGGGAATGCCAGGTATACAGGAACTGCTTATCATTTTATTTATAATCGTGTTGCTGTTTGGGGCTAAAAAGTTACCAGATTTAGCAGCAGGATTAGGTAAGGGGATCAAAGAGTTTAAAAAAGCCACTCAAGGTCGAGATGAGGACGAACCTAAAAAAATTGAAGAAAGCAAAAATGAGGAGGAGTAGTAAGGAGAAGTGACTTGAATATCGATGCTTTAGACTTCACTTCTACACAAGTTTTATTAAAAAGAAATAGCTATACATGTCATCAAATCACAGAACATTATTTGAAAAAAATAAATGAAGGCACACATTATAATGCCTTCATTTCTGTTTTAAAGGAACGTGCTTTAGCCAGAGCCAATGAAATTGATCGAAAACTTGCGCGATCATCGGCTGGTGAACTGGTCGGCTTGATCATTGCTATCAAAGATAACATTAACATCAAAGGCGAAAAAACAACCTGCGGTTCCAAAATTCTATCCAATTTTATATCTCCCTACGATGCGACAGTTATCAGGCGGTTAGAAGATGTCGATGCTATTATTATCGGCAAAACAAATATGGATGAATTTGCCATGGGTTCATCCAATGAAAATTCATATTTTGGACTTGTAAAAAATCCACATGATCTGACAAGAGTTCCTGGCGGGTCTTCTGGAGGATCTGCCGTTGCAGTTTCTATTCGGATGACCATGGCTGCTCTGGGTTCTGATACTGGTGGATCAATTCGCCAACCTGCCTCTTATTGTGGTGTCGTCGGCTTGAAACCAACTTATGGTCGTGTTTCTCGATTCGGTTTAGTAGCTTTTGCGTCCTCTTTAGAGCAAATCGGACCAATTACCAGATCAGTGGAAGACTGCGCCAGAATTCTTGAAGTAATCGCTGGACATGATCCCCTGGATTCTACTTCCGCAGATGTTCCTGTACCTAAATATTCCATGTCTCTAACAAAATCGATATTGGGCTTAAAAATAGGATTACCAGAAGAGTACTATGGGCGGGGGCTTAGCCCTGACATTAAAAGACAAATAGATAAATGTATAGATATATTGGAACAACAGGGTGCCCAATTGGTCAAAATATCTCTTCCTCATACAGAATATGCAATTGCAGCTTATTACTTATTGGCTACCGCCGAGGCTTCTTCCAATTTAGCGCGTTATGATGGTATTCAGTATGGCTATCGAGCCCAATCAGTTCCGGATCTTGAACAACTGTATGTCAACAGTCGCACAGAGGGATTTGGAGAAGAGGTAAAGAGAAGAATTATGTTAGGCACTTATGTGCTTTCAGCAGGTTATTATGATGCTTATTATCAAAAAGCGCAAAAGGTGCGGACATTAATTAAGCAAGATTTTGATCATGCTTTTGAAATCTGTGATTGTATTGTTACGCCCACTGCACCAACTACAGCATTCAAAATTGGCGAAAAAATTAATGACCCATTAACCATGTACCTTTCTGATAGTTACACCGTTTCTGCAAACCTGGCAGGAATCCCCGGACTTTCATTACCATGCGGTTGCGATTCTCAAAATCTTCCGATTGGCATCCAAATTTTAGGGAGGCATTTCGAGGAAGTAACTATTTTCAGAATCGGATACGTTTTGGAACAGACTTTAGCTCAGAACAAATGAAAATTCAACAAAGCAAATATTGAGGCTGGTTTAGAGAAAAATAAGGTAGCCACTCAATAAATGACCTTGTTGATTTAATGCAATTTACCATATAATATTGAGTGGATACAATAAGGATTAAAAAAAAATCAACTGAACAGATCATGAGATATGAACCAATCATAGGGTTGGAAGTTCATGCCCAGTTATTAACAAAGTCAAAAATGTTTTGTAGCTGCAGTACTCGATTTGGAAGTGAAGAAAACTCACAAGTTTGTCCGATCTGTTTGGGAATGCCCGGTGTATTGCCAGTGGTTAATCGGAAAGCTGTGGAATTTGCGTTTAGGATGGGACTGGCAACACATTGTCAAATTTTAAGTTGCTCAATATTTGCAAGAAAAAATTATTTTTATCATGATTTGCCTAAGGGCTATCAAATATCTCAATATCAAAATCCCTTATGTCGAGATGGCTATATCGAAATAGAAGTTGAAGATAAATTAAAAAAGATTGGAATCCTTCGCGTTCATCTGGAAGAGGATGCTGGTAAATCAATACATGCAGAAGAATGGGTGAAAGAAGATGAAACATTGATCGATTTAAATCGCTGCGGTGTACCTTTAATTGAAATTGTAAGCAAACCGGATATTCGTACACCTAAAGAAGCTTATCTTTATCTGACAACATTGAGACAATTGCTTCAATATTTAGAGATTTGTGATGGAAATATGGAAGAAGGCAGTCTACGCTGTGATGCCAATGTCTCTGTTCGACCATTTGGCAGTAGAAAATTTGGAGTTAAAACTGAATTAAAAAATATAAATTCATTCCATGGCGTGGAGAAAGCATTAATTTATGAAATAAATCGTCAGATTCAGATTACTGAAAATCGTGGCACGATTCGTAGCGAAACTCTTTGTTGGGATGATAGTAAAAACGCTACTATTCCCATGCGAATAAAAGAGGGATCACCAGATTATCGGTATTTTCCTGAACCTAATTTAGTACCGATAACCATAGATCGGTCGTGGCTCGATAATATTAAAACCCAGATTCTAGAATTGCCTTTACAAAAACGAAATCGATTTATCTTTCAATACAGTATTCCAAAATATAATGCCAATGTGCTTACTGAGAATAAACTCATTGCTGACTATTATGAGCAGGTGGCAACTATGGTTTCTAATCCCAAACTTGCCAGCAATTGGGTGATGAGTGAAATTTTGCATGTGATCAAACAAAAGAAAGAGAATGAGAAATTTCCAGTTTCTGCCGCAGCACTTGCAGAACTTTTAAATTTAATATCTGATGGCATTATTACGCAAAAGATCGCCAAGTACGTATTTAATGAAATGATCACTCACAATCAATCAGCAAAAACAATCGTGAAAGAAAAAAAACTCGTTCAAGTTTCTAATTGCGATGAGATAACCAAAATTATCTCTAAAGTGATTGATGAAAATCCTGATGAAGTTGCAAAGTATATAGCTGGTAAAAAAAATCTTTTTGGCTATTTTGTAGGACAAATAATGAAAGCAACTAAAGGTAAAGCTAATCCGCATTTGGTCAATAAACTACTTCAAGATAAATTGTCTTCTTTTAAATTTAATATGAATGGAGAAAAATCTTGACTTTTATGACTTTTTCGGTTAAATTTAAACTCATTTTAAATGGAGATGACAATGAAGCCTAAAGAGATAAAGAAATTAATAGAACTCGTTGAACATAGTAATATTAATGAACTCGAGGTTAGTCGCTGGGGAAAAAAGGTTCGAATTCTAAAGTCAACAACTAAGAAATCTTTAGTGGCTAATTCGGAAACAGTAACTGCTTCCAGTTCAATAGTAGCTCAACCTTCTCCAGTAACTGCACTACCGCATGATTCATCTTTAAAAACGGAGACAACAGAAGTAGTGTTAGATAAAACTCCAGCGAATCTTATTGAAGTCAAGTCACCAATGGTTGGAACATTTTATCGCGCTCCTGCTCCTGATGCTGATCCGTATGTGCAGGTTGGCGATATCGTATCTCCAGATCAAGTATTATGCATCATTGAAGCGATGAAATTGATGAACGAAATTGAAGCTGAGGAACGTGGCAGGGTCGTGGAAATTTTAGTTGAAAATTCACAACCAGTTGAATATAATCAGGTCTTATTTCGAATAGAGAAATTATAATCAGGAAATTTCAAAAAGCGGGGTAAATTATATTGTTCAAAAAAATTCTTATAGCAAATCGTGGAGAAATCGCACTTCGAATTATTCGTGCTTGTAAAGAGCTTGGTATTGCCACGGTTGCTGTATATTCAGAAGCTGATCAAGATTCACTTCATGTCAGATTCGCCGATGAAGTTGTTAAAATAGGACCGGGACAAAGTTCAGAGAGTTATTTAAACATTCCTCGAATTATCAGTGCTGCTGAGATTACAAACGCCGAAGCCATCCATCCTGGCTATGGTTTCTTAGCTGAGAATTACCAATTTGCGGAAATTTGTGAATCATGCAATATCCAGTTTATCGGTCCCACATCAGAAATGATCGCCAATTTAGGAGATAAAGTCTTTTCAAAAGAAAAAATGAAAAAAGCTGGAATTCAGACGATCCCGGGCAGCGATGGAATTGTAAACGATATTAAGACTGCTGAGAAAATAGCCGAAAAGATCGGCTACCCGATTATCTTCAAAGCCACTGCTGGTGGGGGAGGCAGAGGTATGAGAGTGGTAACCGGTAAAGATGAATTGGAGAAGGCTTTTATCAATGCAAGAACTGAGGCAAATGCGGCATTCGGTAATCCAGACCTTTACATTGAAAAATATTTTGAACATCCTCGCCATATCGAAGTTCAAGTTTTAGGTGATCAGCATGGCAATGTTGTTGCATTAGGCGAGCGTGAATGTTCTATCCAACGCAAGCATCAAAAATTGATCGAAGAATCTCCATCCCCGGTAGTTAATGAAAGAATTAGAAGAAGACTTGTCGATACTGCAATTAAAGGTGCTAAAGAGGTTAATTACCAGAATGCGGGAACGATAGAATTTTTATTGGACGAGGATGGAAAATTCTATTTCATGGAAATGAACACACGAATTCAAGTTGAGCATCCAGTTACTGAAATCGTATTTGGTATGGACCTCGTTAAACAGCAGATTTTGCTTTCAGCCGGAGAAAAGCTTAATTCGGTTATGAAAGGCTATAAATTGAGAGGTCATGCCATTGAATGTCGAATAAATGCTGAAGACCCGGATAAGAATTTTCGACCATCCCCCGGGAAAATTGAAAGTTTTCATATTCCAGGAGGACCAGGAGTAAGAGTGGATACTCATGCTTATGCTCAGTATGTTATTCCGCCTTTCTATGATTCTTTAATTGCTAAAGTGATTACATCGGGAAAAGATAGAGACGAAGCATTGGGAAGAATGAAAAGAGCTCTCGACGAATTTATTATCGAAGGAATTGCAACAACAATACCGTTTCATCAAAAAGTACTGATTGAGGAAAACTTTCAACAGGGTAATTTTGATACGAAATATATAGATCGCATGCTAAACTAACAATAAGGTTAACAAATTAAAACCAGGAGAATTAAATTATGGAAATTGAAATTCCGAAGGAATTATTGTATACCGAAGAACATGAATGGGTATTAATTGATGACACATCGAATATTGCTACCATCGGAATCACAGATTATGCTCAAAGCGAACTGGGTGATATTGTATTTATTGAACTCCCCAATCAAAACGACGAAGTAAAGCAGATGGAAGCGTTTGGTACTATTGAAGCTGTTAAAGCTGTTTCTGATCTATTTTCACCAGTCTCTGGTGTGGTTACTGAAGTGAATACAATCCTTCAAGATCAACCGGAATTAATAAATCAGGATCCTTATGACAAAGGTTGGATGATAAAAGTACGGCTATCAGATATATCAGAATTGAATTCGTTAATGAGCCCGGATGACTATAAAAAACATATTAGCTAATGAATTGATTACGCAATTATTATCCTGATTACAACAGTCCGGAGTTTATTATGCCGTTTATTCCAAACACTGATACTGACCGAGAGAAGATGTTGCAACGAATCGGTATTAAAAATTTTAACGAATTGATTGCCAATATACCAGAGGAATTAAGATTCAAAGGGGATTTTAATATTCCTGAGCCTTTATCGGAGCTGGAAATTACTAAAATTGTTCAACAAAAAACACGATGTAATCGGGACTGTTCCGAAATGATTAATTTTTTAGGTGGTGGTGCTTATGATCATTTTATTCCTGCCACGATTCATCACATCATATCAAGATCAGAATTTTACACTGCTTACACGCCTTATCAACCTGAAGTTAGCCAGGGCACTTTGCAATCAATATATGAATATCAATCGATGATCGCTGAATTAATGGATATGGAGGTTGCCAATGCTTCCATGTACGATGGAGGATCAGCGCTTGCTGAAGCAGCACTTATGGCAGTTGCCGAAACAGGAAGAAAAAAAATTCTGGTATCTCATGCCGTTCATCCTCATTATCGTCAAATTATCTGCACCTACTGTCACGGTCAGAAAATCGAAATTCAACTGATTGATCTTGACCAGGGCATCACCAGTATTTCAGATTTACAAAACAAAATTGGAAGCGATATAGCTGCCGTAATCGTTGCACACCCAAATTTTCTTGGCAATCTCGAAGAGGTATTTGAAATCAGCACGATTACTCATGAGCATGGTGCGCTGTTAGTTACTTCAACCGATCCCATATCTTTAGGGATACTTCAACCGCCGGGCCAGTATGATGCTGATATTGCTACTGCTGAAGGGCAGTGTCTGGGCAACAGTCTTAATTTTGGTGGTCCCTATTTGGGGATAATGACATCTAAATTTAAATTTATTCGAAGAATTCCTGGTCGGATTGTTGGCGCAACCGTAGATAATAAGGGGCGTCGAGGGTTTGTTCTAACATTTCAAACCAGGGAACAACACATTCGACGGGAAAAGGCAACCTCTAATATATGCACCAATCAAGCATTAAATGCCCTTGCTGCAACGGTGTACTTATCTTTAATGGGAAAACAGGGGATTCAAGAAGTAGCAACACTTTGTATTCAAAATAGTCACTATCTGGCGGAGCAAATTCAACATCTTAATGGTTATAAACTTGAATTTTCTTCACCATTTTTTAAAGAATTTGTTGTCAAAACACCAGTTGCGCCCAAAGAAATCATTGATAAACTGATTTTAAAAAATATTTATGCAGGGATTGACGTTTCTCAATTTGATTATGGCCTGGCAAATGGATTACTAGTTGCTGTGACTGAGAAAAGAAGTAGGAACGATATGGACATTTTTGTTGAAGCATTAAGGGAGTTAATTTAAGAACATATTACATAAACAACGTCATAAATGTGAACAAAATTTAGCCAGAAAAGCAAGGAACTTTTATAATTGGGTGTAGTTTTATATTACGAATGTTTTTTCTGGCTTTTTTGTTAATATTCGCTCATTATTTTGAGAAGGTTTCCTATGTGGGAAAGTTCGGTAATGATTTGAAAAGAGACATGAGATGAAATTAGTGGTGTTATGTTAATTGAAAATCGTAAACCAAGTATCTAACCACTTTTTTCTGAATTTTTCCTATAAATAGGTTAAATTCCGAATGGTTGAGGTGAACCTTTGTACATTATGAAAAGGCTGACCTTTTTCATTCGGTTTTTTTATTGTTTAACTCGCAAAACTCTGGAGGTTTGATCTCATGAAAAGGTATGTCATTGTATTATCACTGATTCTACTGCTAATATTAACAGCCCAACAAGCGTATGCAGTCAGCGAGGCAGCCCTGCTGTTTTTACTGATTTCACCAGGGGCTCGAGCTGCAGGAATGGGTGAAGCATTTTCTGCGGTTGCCAACGATGCATCTGCTGTTTTCTGGAATCCAGCCGGGTTGGCACATCAATATGGTAAACAAATTACCTTCATGCATGCCAACTGGTTGCCAGGATTGACAAGCGACCTGTTTTATGAATTCTTAGCATTTCGAATGAGCATTGAGGGCGTAGGAACCATAGGTTTTAACGTTGTCTATCTTGATCTTGGCGAACAGAATAGAACCGGTGAACAAGGGGAAGATTTAGGTAAGTTTTCCAGTAACGAATTTGCCATTTCTGCAAGCTATGGTACGACTGTTACGGATAATCTGGCAATGGGTGTAACTTTAAGATTTATAAAAAGTAATCTCTCTCCCGTAGGTGCTGGTTCAGAATTAGGTAGTGGACAGGCGACCGCATTTGCATTTGATGTTGGACTGCTATACACTTTCCCGTTTTTTAATCGAAGGCTAAATTGGGGGATGAATGTTTCAAATATGGGGCCTAAAATTTCTTACATTGATGCAGCACAAGCTGATCCATTGCCAACCAATTTAAAAACGGGCCTGGCTTATAAATTGATTGATCAGAAATATAATAAACTCACAATCACCGCTGATATAAATAAATTATTAGTTACACCCCGTGGTGAAAAACCAGCCGATCCTTTTTACAAGGCAATAATCACTTCATGGTATGATGATAAACCATTTCAAAGGGAATTGGATAAGATTACCCGAAGCATTGGAATGGAATATTGGTATAGTGACTTAATTGCATTAAGAGCGGGATATTACCAGGATATTGAAGGCAATGTCAATTATACAAGTTTTGGTGCTGGATTGAAATATTCTTTATATGGTTTTGATTTTGGATACGTTGCTGCTACTGAAGGGCATCCATTAGCAAATACAATGAGATTTTCTTTAACAGTAAGTTTTTAATTAGTATCTGTCAAGAAATCGTAATATAAGCCCACCTTTGGTGGATCAATTAATTAATTGGTCTACCGAAGGAAGACTTCCAGCTTGTGAGTTAAGTTCATAATTTTAAATATAAGCAAGATGCTTGCCTTATGGAAAACAGTCCTTTTCAGATAGACACTAATTAAACAATAGCATCACCTTAGATTTTTAGATTCGATTTGAATGATGACGTTGAAACGAATTCTGAGATTATATATTATATGTGTTCTGGTATTTAGTGCCGGGTATGCTAAAGAGAAAGTTAACTATCCTACTTATTATAAAAGCAATCCTTCCACTCGGTTTGTCAAATTTAATAAAACAGGACAGGTGCAACCTTCAGGACTGTCAAAAGAATATCAGTTTGCTATTCAAGCAATTATACCAGAAACATTAACAGTTATGGCAATCCGGGTGCAATTTCAACGAGACAATGATCGGAATACAACAGGAAACGGGTGGTTTGATTTTTCTGAAGGAGACTCGATGATCAATCCACCTCCACACGATCAAGAATATTTTTCCAATCAACTTAGGGCGTTAAGAGATTACTATGATAAAGTATCCAGTGGAAAGTTACATCTTTCGGTAGAGGATGAAAATGGAACTGGTTTTGTTTACCCCCTTCAATCTGATAGTGTCTGGACGCTATCCTATGAGATGAGTTATTACAATCAGAATGAAACTGAGGAATTGCTGGATCAACGCCTGGCAGAGCTTTTTCGCGATGCAATTGAAATCGCTGATCAAAATAGTGATATCGATTTTTCGAAATTTGATGTATTCATCATTTTCCATGCTGGTGTTGGTGCTGAATTCACGCAGGAACTTGATACCACCCCAAATGACATACCTTCAGTATTTCTTAATTTTCACGATCTTCAAAAAACAGTAGGGAATAGTTCTCCAAATTTCAAGGGAATCGCTGTAAACAATGGCTCCTTTCATGTAAAGGAAGGAATTATTTTACCTGAAACTCAAAATCAGGGGGGGTATAACTTCTTTGGACTGGTGGGCACCGCAGCTTTAATGATGGGACATCAATTGGGTTTGCCCAATTTATTTGATACAGATACTGGTCAACCTGGTATCGGTCGGTTTGGTTTAATGGATCAAGGATCTGGTAATTTTTTTGGATCAATTCCAGCGCAACCTTGTGCCTGGAGTAAAATTTTTCTCGGCTGGGAAAAACCAATCGCAATCACTTCTGGAGATTCAATTCCAGTTGCAGCATCTTTAACTAAAAATCCTGAAAAAATCTATAAAATTCCAATCAATGCCAGAGAATATTTTTTAATTGAAAATCGCCAGCGCAATGTTTACGAAACAAGAAATATAGGTGTTGGGTATGACGAAAACGGCATTCGTATTGAATTTTTCGACGACGGGACATATAGTCCATGGTATGGTCATGGAGTCATTGTTGCAATCGATGAGTATGATTATGGTTTACCAGGCTCTGGAATTTTAATTTGGCATATTGATGAAACGGTAATCGAACAAAGATATGCAGAAAATCGCGTTAACACTGATATGTATCATCGCGGGATCGATCTGGTCGAAGCGGACGGATCTCAAGACATGGGACATTTTTTCAATAACTTTGGATTTACTGGTTACCATTCTGGTTATGCAGAGGATGTGTGGTGGAACGAAAATGAAGTTCATCTTTGGGCAAATTCGTCTGAAGAAGTTATGTTTACTCCTTTTACCATGCCCAGCACACATGCTTATTCCAAAGCGAATACGGGGATCCATATTACAGAATTTAGCCAGATTGACTCGGTGATGTTTTTTTCTCTCGAAATAAAGAATTATCAGCAAGGCTTTCCAGCATTTTTGGGCTACAATTCAGGAACAAGCGCTGTTATTGCTGGGGATCTTAATAGCGATGGACAAAACGAAATCATCACAGCCAATCAAAATGGCAAAATTTTAGCCTGGATGGCAGATGGAAAGAAATTTTTAGCCAACAACGATTCAACATACCGGATTGAAATAAATGGGGATACAACCAAAATACCTTTAGCAGTATTTGCAGAAGGAGAGAATAGCGAAATACCCTTTTCTCCAGCACTTTCTGATTTGAATCACAATGGAAACATGGAAGTTATAGCTGGCTGTCAAAATGGTAAATTATATGCGTGGCAATCCACTGATATAGACGGGAATGGTCGAGCTGACCTGTTTTTTGAAATTGATTGTTCCTCACCAATATCAACTGTACCAGTTATCGGAGATTGGCAATCAACCCTATGGGGACAGGAAATCGCAGTTGGTCTTGAATCCGGTGAAGTCTGTTTAATTCGAGAAACAGGGGAATTCATCTGGAAAGCTAATATTTCAAATACTGGAATAACAGCTATCTCTGGCTTTGTTGGAGAGTATGCTGGACTCATCGCTACTGATGAGCAAAATACCATCTTTTTCCTTGATGAAAACGGTAAGACCAATTGGCGAAAATCACTCGATGGCTATGGTTCTCTTAATTATCCGGCAGTGGGGGACTTAAACAACAACGATCAATTGGAAATTATTATCTCATCACAGCAAGGGTACTTAATTATCCTGGATCATATTGGTAATTTACTACCTTTCTCCAACATAGTTTCGGCGGGATGTCCTTTCTCAAATCCAACGTTGGCAGATATTGACAATGATGGTTTTATAGAAATTGTCCTAACCGGTGGCGGCAAAGTATTTGCGTATCGCTATAATGGCATTCCTCTGAACGAATTTCCGATTTTAATAGAGCAAGGTTTTGAACAGCAATCTTATCCTGCTCCCATTCTGGTTGACCTTGATGGAAATGATAAGGTGGAAATCATTGTTGGCACAATGAATAATCGGGTAGTGGCTTATAATTATCAAGGTAAATTGGTGAAGGATTTTCCTCTATCAATATCCGGGTCGTCTGTTATTGCCCCCACAATTGCAAATCTAAACGATGAGAATAAATTCAGTTTACTTACAAGATCAAATGACGATTTCTGTTATATCTGGAAATTGGATTATAATTTCAATGCCGAGGGAATTTACTGGGGAGAATATTTGAAGGATTCAAAGCATAGCAGCTTATATCTCCACGAAACTTCTTTACCCTCTAAGGAAGGGTCCCTTATGCCAGAAAAAACTGTTTATAATTATCCCAATCCGACTGAGGGCAAATCTACAACGATTCGATACTATTTACGAGATGCTGCAGAAGTTACAATTCGTATTTATGATATGGCAGGGGAACTGGTTGAAGCATTCCCCGGGCCTGGTTTTCCAAATATTGATAATGAAGTGAATTGGGATATTACAAATATTGAGAGTGGGATCTATTTAACAAGGATTCAGGCAAAAAGTGAAAGTGAAACAAATGTAGCGATTATAAAAATTGCGGTGGTGAAGTAGCAAGATTGTATAAGAAATTAACCACCCGTTTTTTCATGCAGATAGAAGAAAGCATTCATAAATCGATGAATAGAAATTAGGTGAGTTGGCTTGAACAGAGTACAAAAAAACACAATCGGATTTTTCCTGATAATTTTGGTATGGGGAATTAATTTATCAGCGCAACCAGTCGAATACAACCATCCAGAGTTAGAATGGCTTACCATTGAAACCGACCATTTTCAGGTACATTATCACAAAGGAGCCGAACGAACTGCGGCGTTGGTTGCCAAAATTGCAGAAGAGATCTACTTGCCAATAACCTCTCTTTATTTATATGAACCAGATGGTAAGATACATTTTATCATCAGGGATCATGATGATTATTCCAATGGTGGAGCTTATTATTATGATAATAAAATCGAAATATGGGCGACTCCAATGGATTTTGTTCTCCGCGGAAGTCATAACTGGCTTCGGAATGTAGTCACTCATGAATTTACCCATATAATCTCTCTCGGAGCAGCAAGAAAATTACCACGTTCCATTCCAGCTTTTTATTTTCAATACATAGAATATGAGCCTGAAAAAAATCCTTACGTTATTTATGGATTCCCCAATCGAATAGTTTCTTATCCTTTAGCGATGACAATTATTCCGAACTGGCTTGCAGAAGGAGTTGCTCAACTCCAATTGGCAAAACTTAATTATGATAACTGGGATTCTCATCGAGATATGATTCTCAGAACTTCAGTTCTGGAAGGTAACCTGCTTAATCATAAGGAAATGGGTGTATTTGGGAAAAACAGTTTGAATAACGAAAAGGTATATAACCATGGCTTTGCCTTAGTGAGATATATCGCTGATACCTATGGTGTCGAAGCAGTCAGACGTCTTTTTCAAGAAATGCGAAGACCCTGGAATATGACAATTAATAGTGCATTAAAAAGTGTAATCGGAATAAATGAAAAGCAACTCTATGAAGAATGGAAGAGCTACCTCGAAAAAATGTATGGCTATCGAGTAAGCACCATTAAGGACAATCTTATTACTGGAAAAATTGCTGAAGAAAAAGGTATTGCCAATCTTTTTCCGATCTGGTCACCTGATGGCAATAAGTTCGCATTTGTTTCCAATCGAGGTAATGATTATCTTTCTCAATCATCGCTGTATATTCATAATACTATTACGGGAATAACTAAGAGAATTAAAGGTGGGATAAGTTCTTCAATAAGCTGGTCACCTGATGGAAGCAAAATTGTTTACAGCAGAAAATCAAAACCAAATAAGCACGGGTCGCATTTTTATGATATTTACATGTATGATCTTAACAAAAGGAAAGAACAGGCTTTAACCAGAAATTTTCGAGCCCAAAGTCCAGATTGGTCCCCAGATGGTAAAAAATTAATAATGGTCACTACGAAAGATGGAACTCAAAATATCGCTGTATTCGATCTTAAAACTAAAAAGTTAAACTATCTTACCCGTTTTAACGAGGGACAGCAAATTTTTATGCCTCGTTGGTCACCCGATGGGCAGGTCATTGTCTTTTCTTTTACCAAAGGCGTTGGGCGTGAACTGGGGCTGATTACAGCAGATGGAGAAAAACTGGAAGTACTATTATCCGATGATGCCGATGCCAGAGACCCGGCATTTGCGCCGAATGGTAAGGAAGTTTATTTCAGTTGGGATCAAACTGGTATTTTTAATATTTATTCAATTGACATCGTTAATAAAAAGATATCTCAGCTAACCAATGTTATCGGAGGCGCTTTCATGCCATCCATAAATAATGAGGGTAAACTTTTATATTCTGATTTTTACTCTCAAGGTTACAGAATATCGTTAATAGATCAACCATCTCCTGTTGACAAGAAGAAATCTGAATATTTAGCCTATACACACCAAAATGTCCAACTGGCATCCGGGGATAATAGAGACATTGCATTAATTAATCGCAGCATAAGTGAACAATCAATTCATTATAATGACACTGACTTACCACAATATTTATCTGAACCATACGGTATGACTTATAGTAAATTAACCTTTTTACCCAGGGTTATGTTTGAATATGGCACCACCAAAATTGGAACCTATTTCTATTCAAGCGATGTTATAAACAAATATGATATTTTCGGTGGATTCGTAATGAACAGCAAGTGGGACTACGACATCTATGGAAATATCAATTACCGAAAATTCAGACCGACACTTTTTCTTGAAGTATTTAACAGGGTATTGCATCACGATGAAATGGGCGATCTTCCACTTACCGAGACTGATACGGTGTATACAAAGTTGAAATTGAAGTATGATTTAGCTGAAATAGACCTGGGTATGGATTTTAAGCTCAACGATGAACAAAGCCTTCGTCCAGTTTTCATTTATAGTCGCTACCGGGCACGATATCAGCCAGAGTATAAAATTCAAGGACAGGAAATACCTGCAATTAAATATACTTATTTTACTGGAAAAACGCTTCAACTTGCATGGAACTATCATAATGTAGCACCAAGCTCAACTTCAGATATAAATCCTGCATTCGGAAGAATAATATCTCTTAAATACAGTCAGGAATTTAATAAATTTATCAGTGATTTTAAACTAACCGATTTCGGTACTTATGCTGAAGTATTCGATGATTATAATTATGGGAAATTAGAACTCGATTGGAAAGAATATATTGGACTATTTCAGAACGGTAGACATGCGGTCAATTTACATTTCCAGGCAGGCTGGATTAATCGACCGGTCCATGAATTTTTTAACTTCTATGGCGGCGGATTGGTCGGCTTGCGAGGGTACCCATATTACAGTATCGAGGGGCGAAAACTGCTGATTGGAAGAGCCACCTATCGGTTTCCAATTTTTAACAATATGAATTTTCGGTTGTTCAACTTGCACTTCGATAAATTTTATATAAGCCTGTTCTATGATTATGGAAATGCTTTCGATGAAGACGCCATTGATTTTTCCAAATTCAAACAGAACGCAGGTGTAGAATTTAGGTTAAATCTTTTCTCCTTTTATAATTTTCCGACAAAAATATTTTTTAATACTGCTTATGGATTCGATCGTTTTACCAAAGTTGAAGATGAAAATATCCTTTTAATTTACGGAAAAGAATGGCGCTACTACGTAGGTATCACGTTTGGATACTTCGATTAATTAGTCTACAAACTAAATTTTATGGAGTAAGTCAATGAAAAATCTATTTATTTTCATCGTATTCTTTTTCATCTGTTTTTTAAACACCTTAAGCCACTCAGGCGAAATTCTCAAAGAAACTAATTATGATGGAACATATTTGACACTTCCAAAATACACACAAATATCATCTAATTATTTTAATCAGTTAGGCCAAAGTCAAGCCCTCAGTTTTCAGGATTCTTTAACAAAAGAACAGAGATTAGCACAATTACCAGGCTATAAACTGCCGAAAAGAGCGCTGTTCTTTTCAGCAGTTGTTCCTGGTGCCGGGCAATTCTATACAAAATCTTATATTAAAGCAGCGGCTTTTTTCCTTGTTGAAGTTGGCGCATGGACTTACTATGCTTCTTATAATAATAAGGGAAAAGATAAGGAAAGAGAGTATCAAGGATTTGCTAATGAAAGCTGGTTTCCAAAAAAATGGTATAATTGGTATGTAAATATAGACTCAACATATCAAAAACAGATGACTCATGCCAGTCACATGGTAGAACTTATCGATCCGTTTATCCAGGGAACAGGTGATGTTAATCGCACCCAGCAGTATTACGAAATGATCGGCAAATATGCAGAATTCGTGGTTGGCTGGCAAGGAACAGATAACGATGTGCCATACAACCAATTAATTTCTTACCGAAAAAATAATGTACCAATAGCAGATGACTATATGAAAATGAGAGATGATAGTAACAAGCTGTTTGACCAGGCAAAAACAGGTGTTTATATTGCAATGGTAAATCATGTACTTAGCGCTATTGATGCCGCATGGACAGCGAAGCGTCATAACAACAGGCTACTCGAAGCGTCGGTACGTGTAGAACAAATCTATTGGGTAAATCATTATCAGCCAGTGTTATCTTTACGGATTAAATGGTAATCAAAATGAAATTTATCGCTTTCATTTTATTAATAATTGATATTTCTACAACATTTGTTTGTGCTGGAACCGGGAACGATGGCGTTGAGTTTTTTATTGTTCCTTCCCGAATAAGCAAGGCAAAGGTAGATTTATTACAGGAATTTGGAAAACATCTTGATTTTTTTAACTATAATATAGTTTATTCAAAAACATACTGGGATGACGATCAAGCTCCTGTTTACAAAGATCGAAAAACAGCGTTTTTCAGATCGCTTCTCGTACCAGGCGCTGGTCAAAAATACCTGGGACAAAAAGGTGCGGCGAAAGGATTTTTTATTGCCGAAATCTCACTCTGGATCAGCTTTTTTGCTTTTAAAGAATATGGGAAATGGGTACGGCAGGATGCCTTAGCATTTGCTGCAACTCATTCTGGTGCAATCACGCAGGGAAAACCTTCTCAATTTTTTGTGGATATTGGCAATTACCGAGATGTCTATGAGTATAATGACAACAAACAGCGGATGTATCAATTCGATAAAGTCTATACCAGTGAAGATTATTTCTGGGCCTGGGATGACAACAGTAATCGCCAGAAATTTGAGCAGATGAGAATTGACAGTGATAAGGCGATAAATCGGTCCACCTTTGTTTTAGGCGGTATTTTTGCAAATCATATCATTAGCGCTATTCATGCAGTCTGGCAAACGCATCGTTATAATAAACAAATCGAGCAAACACATCGCTCGGGATTAAATTTTTACGTTAATAGTAATGCTGTGAAGGGTGAAATTTCATTTAATATCCAAAAGGAATTTTAAATGGAAAACATTGTAATTCTTGGTACTGGACCGGCTGGATTGACAGCAGCTATATATGCAGCACGAGCCGAACTCGCTCCTATCGTATTAAAAGGGGATCAACCAGGTGGACAGGTAACCATCACAGATATTCTGGAAAACTACCCTGGTTTTCCAGAAGGTATCTCTGGTTATGAAATGTACCAATCCTTTGAAAACCAAGCACTGCGCTTTGGAGCGAAAATTATTGCAGATACTGCCATTGAAGTGGATTTTAAAAGTCCACCGTTCACAATCAAAACACGAGACCAGCTTTTTCAGACAAAAACTGTTATCATTGCTACTGGTTCTGATCCTAGAAAATTAAATGTGCTAGGCGAAAAAGAGTACATCGGAAAAGGTGTTTCCTACTGTGCAACATGTGATGGTTTTTTCTTTAAAAATAAAAAGGTTGCCGTTGTGGGCGGGGGCGACAGTGCAGTAGAAGAGGGTCTGTTTTTAACTCGATTCGCTTCGTCTGTTACGATTATCCATCGAAGGGATCGGTTAAGAGCTAATCCACATCTTCAAACCAGGGCGAATTCAAATAAAAAAATGAATTTTATATGGAATTCTATTGTCACTGAGGTGATCGGTGATAAGCAAAGTAGAGTTACTGGACTGAAACTCCAAAACGTTAAAAGCGAACAAGAAAATATATTTGAAACCGACGGAGTATTCGTATTTATCGGTCATATACCTAATACGCAGATTTTTAAAGGACAGATTGATCTTGATGAAAGAGGGATTATTATTACAGACCGTCGACAGCGCACCAATGTACCCGGTGTATTTGCAGCAGGGGACGTTCAAGATCCAATTTATCGCCAGGCAGTGACTTCTGCTGGGGCAGGATGCATGGCTGCGATGGAAGCAGAAAAGTTTATCGCGGAACAGGAAGGTACTGCATATCCAGGCAAGTTAGAGTAAAAATTGGGTAATTAGATAACTGGTTGAACGGGAATTAGGTGTTGAGAAACTTATGTATACTAAAAGCAGAGTGGTTTTCGGATTCAGATATATGTCATGCCTGTGAATACAGGCATCTCCTAACTATCGGTAATTAATGAGATTCCTGCATCCGCAGGAATGACATTAAAATTAGTTCAAAATCCGAAAACCATTTCGTTTCGAGTATATAATCCGCTACATCCAATTACTTAACGCGGATAAGCCAAAATTTTACTTAGGCAGATCATTACTATAAATTGATTCATCAAAAAAGAACTGAAAGATATGCACCTGAAATTTTGGAGAAATGGACTATTGCAGAGATAAAACTCCATCAATCCAATACCCCCAGTACTCCTCATTAATTTTGCCTATTATATTCGTTATGGGGGTTATTTTTTCATGTCATGACTATGCATACAGGCATCTTCTAATTGTTTGTAAATAAGTAGGATTCCTGTATTTGCAGGAAAAACAGCAGCACTGAAATGATAAGCCATAATAAGCAAATTTTCGGTACATCTTTTGCACATTGTTCAAAAAGCTTATTAGTTAAGTATCAATTACCCAATTTGCTTCTCATAAATCCGATATTTTTTTACCAGATCAAATTTCAATTGAATCAGGGCATTGTTCATCAAAGCATTGTCTTCTAACACCCAGTTTGCTTCAACATACACATCCTTATCACCCAGTATTTCATTTAATCTTCTGAACATCAGCACAGAAATTCCTTTTTTTTGGTAAGGCGGTAAAAGTCCCAACGCCCAGATTCGGTAGCGATTTATTTTTTTTAAGCCTCTTAAAAGCTTAAATATTCCAAATGGGAATAGCCTCCCGTTCAGCTTTTTTAAAATTATATTAATGTCTGGGATTGTAAGCATATATCCAATCGGTTCCTCATCCACTTCTGCAATTAAAACGACCTCTGGATGAATGATCATCTTTAAATCGGAAGCTATTTGTTCTGCCTCGGATTCGTCAACCGGGTAATAGCCCCAATTATCTCCAATCGACTCATTGGTTAGCCTTACTATAATTCGTGCATCTTCGACTAATTTCTTCATATTAATCGGTCTAACTTTCACACGATAGCGTTCTGTTATTTTATCAGTAAATTCAATAAATCGGTCGGGAATTTTGTAGCCTTTCGTTGTATCGCAGCTATAAACCAGTAAATCTTTCGCTTTTTTCATCCCAAATTCCAGCACATGATTGTTGTAATATGACGGATGATAAGAAGAAAGAACAATTTGAGGAACTTCAAATCCCTCGCAAATAAATCCAATATCTTGAGTCACAAAATTCCATTGCCCGCGCATTTTCATTATGCCGCGCTTTTTGAGCCAGTTTTCTGCTGTTTGCAATAGCATCAATCCTGCAGTTTGATCATCAATACATTCGTAATGCCCAAAAAAGCCGATTTTTTCATTCCAATAATCATTAGCAATATGATTAATATAAACAACAATTCGTCCGATTATCTTGTTATTTTCATAGAGAAGAAAAAATTGATATTCACAATGATTTAAGACCGCATTCTTTTTTGGATTAAAAATATTTTTTTGATCAAATTTTAATGGAGGAATCCAGTTCGGTGTAAGGCGATGAAGATGGTATGGGAAATTAATAAATTTTTTTAGATCACCTTGTGTTTTAACCTCATGAATATTCATACGCTTGTTCCTATATGTATCTTTACTACAATTGAGCCGTTTGTCTGAGTCACTGATGGTTTTAATGTAGGCGATTTCAGGTTTGTTTTATAATATTATTTATCTTATTACCTAAACTTCATTAGAAGATCCAAGTCTCCTACTAACCAATTACCCAATTACCTATTTATCTACTTTCCTGTTTATGATTTTTGTACCATTGAACTGACCTTCGAATCGCCTCATCTATCCCGATACGTGGCGAATATCCCAAAACAGTTTTCACCTTTTCAATCGAAAAATGATAATCAACACCTGCATTGCAGATTCGGTATCGAGTAATTGGAGGTGCTTCTTTAATGTTGAATATCCTATAGATGCCTTCCATTAAAATTGCCAGAGCGTAAGCAAATTGGAAGCCAATTGAGATTCGCGGAACTTTCACCTCAAGTTTCTGACAAATTTTGGTAATGAATTTCCGCCAATTAATCTCCAATCCATCCGATATGATGAAGGTTTCTCCGATCGCTTCTTTTTTCGTCGCTGCAAGCCACAAAGCTTCAGTTAAATTTTCAATATACGTCGGGCAGGTCCATGCTTTGCCATCATTAATAAACATCATCATTCTTTTTTTTAAAGCGTCGGCAAATTTTATAAAAAAAGTTCGATCGTAAGGTCCAAACACATTGGCAGGCTGAATAATAGTGATCGGCAGCTTTGTCTCTAATGAAAATCTATTAAGCCAATCCTCTGCTTTTCTTTTCGTTACAGCGTAAGCGAAATTCCTTATTGGTCGCACATCATTTTCTGAGCGATAACGATAACCTATTAAACCATATACTGCGGTTGAACTGATAAATACCAAACGATCTATGCCTGCTTTTAAGGCAGCCCGGGCAACATTTTTCGTTCCATCAACATTTATTTCATAGAACTTCTGATACACCCCCCAATCAGAAGCGAGTGCGGCAACGTGAAAAACAATGCTCTGTCCCTTAAAGCAATCAAAAAGGAATTGTTTAGCACCAATGTCGCCTGTAAACAGATTGACCGGTAAATCGTCTAAAAATGACAAATCGCTGGTCTTACGCACAGAGCCACTGACATGATGTCCCATTTTTAAAAGAAAGCGTGCCAAACTACTTCCAATAAAACCATTGATACCAGTTATGAAAATGTTCATTATCAGCAAATATTTTTTTTCAATGATATCAGCAATAATTCTTTAGTCAAAAATATTTATTCGATTATAACAATTCATTTCGTTAATGGTGCCAACCCGTATATTCCCATAGCTGTCCTCCAAGACATCTTCGATCCAGCTATGACTTATACTGGTCGTATCATAAATATCATGCTCATAAATTGTAAATCCCACTCCATTGTATTTGTTTAAATCATTTCGAGTCCCAATACCCATAAATCCTTGATAATCTTGGATAAAACCAAAGACAATGACTTGAGACAGACCTTCCTGCAAATGGATAAATTTGTTCAAATCGTCTGAAGTAAAAACAATTCGGCACCAAAGGGGAATGATAAAAGGAGAGAGAAGTATGCTTATAGTGATTTTACCTAAAATTTTCATGGATGTATTGTTCAGTGAAATTAACGTCAGACATAATAATTTAACAAGAAAAGAAGTCAACAGCAAGGGAAATTTTTAAAATTAGGACAATATTCCTAAGATTCGACACAGTATTCCGAGAAATTTAATTAGTATCTGGACGAAAACATCCAATTAATTAAAAAATATAAGATTAACAGAAAAAAGTTCTTTGAAAAATCCGTTAATTTATGTATATTGTGACATAAGTTCAATATTTTAGATAAACATTCAATTAAGGAGTAGCGACCACGCGAAACAGTTTTAATGTCCAGTACGAATAAGGAGATGATTATGCTAAAGACTAAATTGATAGTTTTAATCCTGTGTTTATTGACTCAATTTGGAATTACATCTCAAAATGAACCGACTGTCGGTGATGCTCTGAAATCGACAAAGATTATCGTTTATCCCGAAAATGGCAGACCTGTTGATGAGACAGTGGCGGCGGGACTAAAAGATCATGTAATTCCACATGCAAAAATATTAACAGCCGAACCGAATTCAAAGATTGTGGAAAACGGTGTGTTACGTATTTCGATCGCAGAAGAGAAGTTTAGTCTAATTCCTCAAAATCTAAAAAAGGAAGAGGATTGGATGTTTTTCAAGTTGGATGCTTTGGGAAATGGAGAGCTAATAGCTTCAAAACCCAGCCTGCTATATGCGCTTTTTTGTATGTTAAAAGAACAATGGCTCGATGAAAATTTAGCTGAATTTAAAAGTGGAAAAATTTTGAAACCGAAATTCACCTGGCTGCGAGGCGACGATGGATTTTTTGCTGGCAAGAAGCGATTTTCCCGAGGCTATGATGCTGAACGCTCCATCAAAGAACTGGCTCGAATGGGCTGTTCCAATGTTGTGATCAATTCGCTGGCGATGCCGTTTGCGGCGGAGCAGGGACCTCCAGGCGAAATCTACTATCGATTTTATATCAGCGCTCCTGATTTGGATCAATTTGTCGAAACGGATTTGAATAAGGGAACCTACCCACCCGAATACCTCAAAGCCAATTTCAATTTTTTGAAAGAGCAGGCAAAACTGTCTATTAAATATGGACTTACGCCAGGGCTTTATATCTGCAATCCCAGGTCGGTTCCCGAATCGCTATTGGAAAAATATCCATTTCTCAGGGGTGCCCGAGTCGATCATCCGTTTCGTTCATATCGCCCTCGATTCAATCTCACGCTGGGACATCCGCTGGTGCGTTGGCATTATGCCGAGATGTTGCGAAAAATAATGACTGAAATTCCAGAGATCAGTTTTATCAATACTTTTTTAAATGACAGCGGTTCGGGTTTTGAATATACGGCACGGCTGTATTCAGGGAGAAACGGCGGTGCTTATATTGCCAGGGAATGGATGCCACACGAAGCGTTTGAACAAGCTGCGGCAAATAATATTATTCGCTACTATCGAATGATGCGAGATGTTGGGCGGGAAATTAATCCTGATTTTCATATCATTGCGGGATTGTTTGCCATCCCTGAAGAAGAGCCACTGGTTTTAGCAGGAATGGATAGAGGTATCGATTTGCAAATGTCCCTTGCAGATAAAAACAATAAGGAAAAATGGGCACGTGAACAAGCACTGGTTGAGCGAGGATCGAATCTTTATACAGGCGCCTCAGCAAAAGGAGCATTGGTTCTTGGTGTGCCTTCGCCCTGGTTAACGTACGACAATTTATCGAAACTTATCAAAGAAGAGCTGAATCGAATCTCCGTGGCAGTAGATCCTCCATCGGTAGCGCCCTGGGACATTAATCGGGAAGTGTTGAGAGCGTACCAGTTGGGAATTTCGAATAATCCCGCTGAGGTGGTGAGCGAGACAGCGAAAAAGTGGGTGGGCGAAAAACATAGAGAAATGCTGATCCATATATGGAAATATTCCGACCAGGCCGTGCGAAATTTTCCAGATGTCCCGCTTTACGGAACAAATTGGGCATTTGAGATGTACCGCTTCTGGGTTCGTCCCTATGTGCCTGATATTGATGAAATTCCTGAATCAGAACGGGAGTATTATGAAAAATACACCATGGCAATTTTCAACAATCCCCATCGAGTTGATTTTGCAAAGGATGTGCTGTGGGATTTAATTTCGATTGAAATGGGCGATGAAATTGTCAAACAATATGATACAAAATCAAAACCAGCTTTGGAACAGGCAATCGAATTAGCCGAACAATCTGTTGAAGAAACTCAAGCAGATGATTCTGCAAATAAAATTTTCGTTGACCTCCGAGATCGCTTACTGTCGCTGCGCTGCTACTATCGTTCGCTGCGGAATATCGGCGCCTGGATCGCTGGCGTTCATGGTTATCTCGAAACAAATGATAATTCTGAAAAACGAGCTCGCTTAAAAATGGTTCAAGAAATGATGGACGATGAGCTTCAAAATGCCAGAGATTTGCTAAATCTATGGCGCGACACGAAGGTGAATTTTATACCCATTCATCAATATGGCGAAACCTGGCACGAGTACGGTGAAAACATGGGAGAGTTAATCGAGAAGAAAATTGCTTTGATGGAAAAGCACAAAAACGATTTGCCCTACATCGATCCTGATTATATGTGGCGAATGCCGCCTCAGTATAAGAATTTTGAGGAGAAGTATTTAGGGAAGTGACTTTTGAACTCACCCCCGGCCACCTTTCTTTGAAAGAGAGGGGGAGATTGGGAGACTTGGTGATATTTTTGAAAAGTGATGATCTGACGACGCCCGCTTCTTTTTTCACAAGAAGGCTGGGGGTTGAGTCGGAAGGCATAATAAAGTTTTCATTGCTTGCATTTTTCAAGTTTTTTTATGTCTCAACATGTTCATTGGAATTAATTAGTGAGACCCGAACTCACTCCCCAGCCCGCTCTCTTGGGAAGAAAGGGGGAGGGGGAGATGGAGAGCAGTGATGTATTTGAAAACTGTTGAGTTGTTAAAGCCCCCTTCTCTTTCCCAGAGAAGGGGGTTGGGGGATGAGTTTGAATTAAATGCACTGCTGCTATATTAATACGTACTTTGATTCTAAGGAGTTTGTAATTATGTCCAAATATTTTATTTTTCTATTCATTTTTTTCATTGTGTTTATTTTTTCTCAAGCAATCGCCCAACCAATAAAAAGCGATTACTGGAAAATCATTCAGGAGTCTGTGAATTACAACTGGGACGAGTGCTACACTATCATTGATCACTGGAAATTAAATATCCAGAAAAGCAATTTGTTTGGCTATTCCACCACCAGCTATCCTGCCAATTTTGCTGAGTTGCTGGGATTTATGTACCAGGAAACTGGCGATGAAAAATATGTGGCAAAGGCAGTGGAAATGCTACTTAGCTATGAAGATTTGAAGAGGATTTTTCCCAAAGAATTTTATGAAGATCGAATCGAATATGCCAAAGGATTGCCACCGATATCCGATTTTTTCAGCATGTATTCCTATCCCAAGGCATATCTTTATATCAAAAAAAGCAATTCAATTTCAAAGAAAGATCGGCAAATTATTGAACGAGGGATTGCTGATTGCGCAAATTTCTTGATGAACTATCCCGAATGGGGTCCTATGAATCGTGCCATTCTTCGCTCTGAGACGTTTTATTATGCTTATCTTGGCTTACCCGAGCATCCTGATGCGCCGAAATGGCAAAGGATGGCAAAGATTCTTAGTAGCGATAGCTATCAAAATTGGGAAGAAGAGGATGCTGCTGGATATCATCCCGTCTGGATGCTCTCTCTTATGCGAATGGTCGATCTAACGCAAGATAAATATTTTTATCGTTCTGCCATTCCCCGATATTATTTCGACTATTTCGCTAACCTCATCACGCCAGGTGGATTGATCGCTGATTTTGGTGATGCCCGCTGGCCGTCAGATTGGTATCGTTGGATTCCGATTTTTGAAAAGGGCGCTGCGGTTTACAAAGAGCCAATTTACAAGTGGGCGGTTGGACAGTACTGGCAATATATTCAGGAAAATAAGCTCGATCCTCGGGGCGCATATACAGCCCTGGCATTTGTCGATGCATATAAATGGGCTGATGAATCGATCCAGTCTGAGCCGCTCAAGCCCGAGAGCCGATTGGTAATGGAAGAAATTGTGGGCAAGAAAGCTTTATTTAGAAATGGGACTGATCGCAATAGCACCTTTTTTCTACTTAACTATCAGGATGAAGGTAATGGCGCTTATGCAGGACGAGAATTTCTGCGGACAACCATTCCTGTCGAAGAAGAGAAAATGCATCACGGCAATTCGGATGAAAATTCAATCGCCATGCTATGGTATGACGGCTCGATTTTACTTAACGATTGCGGTTATCGTGATGCACTTCCTAGTGGAGAATATGGTAGATTTCGAGCTGATTACTATCACAATCGCATTGTCGTTCGAAAGAATAAACGCTGGATTCAGATTGAAGGCGAACGGAAGGAACAGTCGTTATGGGAATTCATCCGCAATTCGGGTGCCTATCGACCCGTTCATACTAACTTGATTAATTTTATTAAGTTCGATCATGTCGATTATTCCAGAACTCGACTAATCGATGATGAAATGGGTTACGAGTGGGATCGAGTGGTCATTTATCATAAAGTCGATCAATTTTTTGTTGTCGTCGATGTTATAAAAGCACTTCGAGAAGATTATTTCACCTACTCCAATTTATGGCATACACGAAAAATTGTAAACCAGAGTAAGGATTGGTTCGACACAGCTTACGACTCAGTTGGTTCTTATGTGAATAAATCAGGTAATAATCTGCTTATCTATTTTCCAGTGAAAGAATATGTTCGATCGACTGGATTGTTCTATCTAAAACGACACTGGCAGGATGAGATATGCATGTATGAAACGTTATCCGATCATTATTACGCTGGCAATATGGAGATTTTTGTCACGATACTTTTTCCGCACGATTCCCGAACAGATCCGGCTTCGATTGAGAGAAGATTTGAACTCATCGAAACGGACAAATTTCCTTCAGCGATTGGACTGAAATATACCCATGATGGCAGAACCGAATATTTCGGAATCAAGGGCGACCTGCAGATGGATTACATCCAGCAGAATATTCGCCCACGATATTCTTATGATCTGGGCAAAGTTGCTTATGGTCCATTTCAAACTGATGGCAATCTTTTTTTTGCCTCGATTGAAGGGAATAAATTGCAATGGGCATGTTCGAACATGACAAAGGTGCTGTACGAGGATCGCATACTACATGAGAGTTTGAACACATCTTTTAATCTGCAACTGGATAGCGGACCTACTCGAAGCGGGCGGACAAAGTGGCGATATTGGGAAGAGACTATTAGATTGGGGAAGTAACAAATTGATAAATTAGATTTTTAGAATTAAATTTTGTAGTGTTGAAATTATGAAATAAAGGATTAAATGAGAAAATTAATATTTTCTATTCTTATTCTGATATGTTATTTTCTGCCGTTAAATTCTCAATCCAGAACCAAAACGAAAGAAGATTATTTAAACGCAATTAAAGAAACTGAACAAAAAATCTGGGAAGCTTATGAACATGAGTTGGTGACCTGGCAAAAGGCAGAGCCAATTAGCAGATCAACAGAACCTCCAAAACCGAATTTTTACAATGGTGCGAAATGTGAGGCATTCCTCTATAGTGTAACAGGAGAGATGAAATATGCACAGCGTGCGCGAAAATTGCTGCTCGAATCTCCAGCAGGTGATCATACGGTTCAATCAATTCGTTTCATTGAAAAAAGTGGTGTGCTCACTAATAATGATTTAAGAATACTGGAAGACAAACTTGTTGAAGCGGCAGGGCGAGCCGTTGAGTATTGGACCGAATGGGGGGCTATGAATCATGCCACCAACCATGTCGTCAACCTGCTAACAGCCGTCATGGATTACCTTCCCAATCATCCCAATTATAAAATCTGGAAGCAGAAACGGGACATAAATCTGTCCAGCAGTTGGGGGCTTTGGTCGATCGAGGATGCACAGATTTACATTCCCATCTGGCTGAAACCGATGATGGAATATGCGGAGATGGCTGGTAAAGAAAAAGAGTTTTATCGAATGCCAATGACGAAATATTATTTTGATTACTTTGTACAACTGATTGCTCCCTACGGTGGTGTCGCTGAATTTGGTGATGGTGGTATGCATGGCTTTATGTATTATATTTCCTGCCTCGAAAAAGGAGCTTCTGTATATCGTGACGGCAGAATGAAATGGGCGGCGCATCAAATATTTCAATCACAGATTGTAAGCGGAGAAGGTAAGGCAGTAGCAGCAGCCGTCCACGATTGGGTGGATGCGTATCGCTGGGCGGATGATTCCATTCCTGAAGAAATTCCATCCGACGAGAGCAGATTGGTATTAGAAGATTATGTTGGCAAAAAGGTGGTATTTCGCAACAGTTGGGAACCAGATGCGACCTATTTATTTCTCAACTATCTTGAAGATTCACCTTTTGGGATTGATGGTAAGGAGCATATCATTCAGACGATTCCAGTGGAAACGGAAAAAAATCATCACGGGCACGCGGATGAGAACTCCATCTGTTTATTGATGAAAAATGGATCAGTTCTGCTGCATGATTCTGGCTATCGGGAAACATGGTCAACAGGTCCAGATGGACAATATCGAGCCGATATATTTCATAACAAATTGGTTGTCAGGCATGGCATTGCTGATCCACAAATGCGGCTGATGCCATTTTTGCTGATTGGCGGAAGGTATCCATTTGTAGAGACAAAACTGATGCATTTTCGAAGATTCAAAGAAGTGGACATCAGTCGCACCCGATTGATGCATCAAGAAACAGGATACCAGTGGGATCGATTGATTAGCTACCTGAAAGAGAAGGACTGGTTTGTTATTTTTGACATCGTTAAAATTCTCCGAGATGATGCATACACAATAACAAATCTTTTCTATAGCCAGGATATTGTGGAATTCGATGAAATGGATAGAAATTGGTATGATACACGTTATCGGACGTTGGGTTATTACCACACGCCAAATCCAGGCGAGGAGCAGTTGCTCATTTACTTTCCTGAAGGAAATTTATTCCGCAGAGGAGTTGAGCAAATTCGGCGCTGCTACCAGACATCGAGTGCAATGTATGCCACAAAAGCAGACAGTTTCAAACAGGACGATATTTTAGTTTTTACGACTTTGTTAATTCCCCATTCTATTGAAACGGATCCAAAATCCATAATTTCTTCATTATCGGATTTAAAAATCTATCACAAAGATAACGGATACGGGATTCAAATTCCATCGGAAGATGATTTTATTCAGATCAACGCCATGCTCAATCTTGAAGCAGAGTATTTGAAAGAAAATGTGCGACCTCGATATAATTTTGAATCTGGCAAAAGTGATTATGGGAAATTAACCACGGATGCCCGTTATTGTTACCTTCATTCACAAAAAAATAAGCTATTTTATTCCTTTTTTAAAGCAAGCAAATTAATCTGGAATGACAAACCGATTTTTCAGGCGAAGTCAGAAATGGTGGGGCAGGACGATGGAACTTACCGGAAACTCGGAACACCAAAATGGATTGCGTGGGAGGATGAGGTTGATTTGAAAAATTGATTTCTATTATTTTGAATCAGAACCGAAAAGATTTTTACCGCTAATTTTGCTAATTTTATTGAATTTCACGAATTAATAATTGATGAGATTTGTTTAATTCGAATCACTTACGGTTCAGGATTTCTTTGGTTCTCGCTTGATCAGATTAATGAAGATTTTTATAAGGAATCATGTAACTTTGACAAATCCACAATTAGAAATCAGTTCAAAGGAAAAAACAATTTTACGGGGGCTTGCAGCAGAAGTTGCTGAAATCGCTTTGTCTCCGATACACGAACAAAAGAAACAACTCTGGCGTCAATTAAATGATCTTGAGAGTGTGCGTCCCCTGGTTTGGATCAATGAAATCCCATGGCATGAAATGAATTTCAATGATGAACTAACACTACAGACAGGAAACGAATCCTGCCGTCAGATTGAAACCGAGCTCAGGCAAACGATTTATCAGTGGCGACATTTGCCTGGGGACATGATCGTTGAGCCAAAATATTTTTCGCCATTAGTGATTCGAGATTCGGGATTTGGAATTCAAGAACAAACTGATATTGTTCGTTATGACGAAAAAAATAATATCATTTCTAAGGATTTTTATCCACAAATTCAAGACGAGAAGGATATTGAAAAGATTAGAGATCCGATTATAATTTATGATGAAGATGTAAGTGAATGTTACTTTCGATTTTTGTGTGAATTGTTTGGAGATATTTTGCATGTGGAGAAGCGTGGAATTATCAGATTCTGGTTTGCTCCTTGGGATGAACTTGTAACCTGGTATGGCGTCGAAGAGGCTTTGACGGATTTGGTACTTCGCCCCGAATTGGTACACCTTGCGATAGATCGACTGGTGAACGCCCACCTGGCTCGATTGGATCAGTACGAATCTCTCAATTTGTTTTCATTTTCTGAAGGTAATTTTAGGGTCGGTTCTGGGGGATTGGGTTATACAAAAGAATTGCCCAAGGCGAATTTCGATACTAACCGAGTTCGTACTGTTGATCAATGGGGATTTGCCACAGCACAGATATTCTGTGATGTTTCGCCTGAAATGCATGAAGAATTTTCCCTGCAATACGAAAAACGATGGCTGGAGCGTTTTGGCTTGAATTATTATGGCTGTTGCGAGCCGTTGCATCATAAAATTCATATTCTCAAATCTATTCCTAACCTACGAAAAATTTCTATGAGTCCCTGGATCGATGTGGAAAAAGCAGTGGGGAATGTTGGCGATCATTATGTTTTTTCGTTTAAACCTAATCCAGCAATTCTGGCAACAGTGGATTGGAACCCTGAATTGGCACGAAAGAATCTGGAAGAGGTCTTGGAAAAAGCGAGGGGATGTTGTGTTGAGGTGATATTGAAAGACATCAGTACGGTTCGATACGAGCCACAACGGTTGTGGGAGTGGGAGAAGATGGCGATGGAGGTGGTAGAGAAGTATAATTGATTGAGATTTCAAATAATTTTAATAAGCCATTGGATGACTTAAAAAAATATATAGAAAAATGAAGATAACTATGAATTCAAAATTACGTTTTGAAAAACTCCTCAAAAATGAACCAATCGACCGACCACCTGTAACTCCCATCATCATGATGTTCGCTGCAAATTTTATTGGAAAAACTTATCGAGAATATTATTCAGATTACAGAGTATTGGTAGAATCCTGGTTGAAATGTCATGAAAAATTTCAATTTGACATGATGATGGTCATCTCTGATCCATATCGAGAAACTGAAGCGATCGGAGGGAGATTTGAATATCCCGAAGATAGTGTACCAAAATGCGTTGATCTTCCTATAAAACAATATTCTGATTTACTCAAACTCAAAGTGCCTGATCCCTGGAATGCACCGCGAATGCTGGATCGACTGAAAGCTTGTGAATTATTCAAGCAGAAGGTTGAGAGCGAAATTCCCATATTGGGCTGGATTGAGGGACCGATGGCGCAGATGGTAGCTTTGCGCGGCATGGATCAAATCATGATGGACTTGTATGATAACCAGGATTTTGTCACTGATCTTATTGAATACGTAATGGAAGTTGAGAAGAAATTTGCCATTGCTCAAATTGAAGCAGGGGCAAATTGGATCGGGATCGGCGATGCTGCGGCTTCGTTGGTTTCTCCTCAAATTTATAAACAAATGATTATGCCAAAAGAAAAAGAACTGGTTGATTTTATTCACGAAAATGGGGCTCAGGTCAAAATCCATATTTGTGGCAACATTACCAATCATTTGGAAAGCCTGGTTCAAACAGGCGCGGATATCATCGACCTGGATTGGATGGTCCCCATTGAAAAATCAGTAGATTTATTCCTGCCAAATCAAGTTGTTTGCGGTAACTTTGATCCAGTGAATGTTTTATTGGAAGATACGCCTGAAAATGTATTTAAGGCTGCTGTGGAGTGTATTGCAAAGGGACAGAGGCGGTTGATTCTCAGCCCCGGGTGCGAAGTTCCTCCAAATACACCACCTGAAAATGTTTCTGCTTTTTGTTCACCGGTGAGTTTCGAAAAATACCGGCTTAGTACGGGCAAATAAGAATTGTAACAACTCATAAAAGGTTTTTGTCAGCTTTAAAAAGATCAAGAGTTAAAAAACTATACTGTGTTACATATATTATCTCACTGTCTAAAAATAATTTTTAACAAAAAGGAAGGCATTAATTATGGAATCACCCAATCAAACCCGACGAGAATTTCTAAAAACTATTGGCATGAGCGCATCGATGATGGCAATGTCAGGCAGCATGACTATGTTGGGCTGTTATAACAAACAAAAAAGTCCCCCCAATATCGTCATTATTTTCATCGATGACCAGGGCTACGCTGATGTCGGTTGTTTCGGCGCTAAAGGATTTGAAACACCGAATCTTGATCGCATGGCTGCTGACGGGATGAAATTCACCAATTTTTATGTCTCGCAGGCAGTGTGCAGTGCTTCGAGGGCATCGTTATTAACGGGCTGCTATGCCGAACGGGTTGGCATTCAGGGAGCGCTGATGCCCTGGTCAACCATCGGATTGAATCCAGAGGAAGAAACCATCGCTGAGCTTCTCAAGAAGAATGGCTATGCCACTGGGATTTTCGGCAAATGGCACCTGGGACATCACAAGGAATTTTTGCCGTTGCAACACGGATTTGATGAATACCTGGGACTGCCATATTCCAATGATATGTGGCCAGTGGGATTCGATGGGAAGCCAGTCAACGAGGGCAAAAAAGTTTATTATCCACCATTGCCGTTGATTGAAAATAATGAAAAAATCGATGAGATTCGTACATTGGAGGATCAGGCGAAACTGACCACGCTTTACACGGAGCGGGCGTTGAAATTTATCGAGAAAAATAAAGATCGACCGTTTTTC
>Ga0209427_10000489_pt1 | contig 42112 bp, 37 predicted proteins | sample DeeMarSWOR136_30_FD_187465 | JGI IMG/M metagenome (GOLD analysis project Ga0209427, IMG submission 187465) | Marine sediment microbial communities from White Oak River estuary, North Carolina - WOR-1-36_30 (SPAdes) (version 2) | ecosystem: Environmental > Aquatic > Marine > Intertidal zone >...
TCAGGTTAGGAAAGCAGGGATCACCTCCTTCTCCGGGGTCATTGACAATATCCGCCAAGATTCACAATTTATTGTCGTTAATGAAAGGCGAGTGTTTATCTCTCCGAATACAAAAATAACCAGTGAATGGGGTAGCAGGCTAAGCATAAAAGATTTAAAGATACGGCTACACATCGCCATCGAAGGGGTCCAAAAACGGGATGGCATTCATGCGAGAAAGATTACCGTGATCAAGACAGCACAAACAAAACCTTGAGCGATTCACCAAAAAAAGAAGGGGTGGAAATAATGATGAAAAAATTGACGTTGGTCCTGTTCATGATCATTTTCATCATGATGGTCGTCCCTCCATCCAATGCGAGTGATGAGGAACTCTTTACCGCAGTCGTTCCGCCGGACACCCTGATCATTTTGGACATGTCCGGGAGCATGAACTGGGATCCCGCAGGAAATGCAGCCTCCTCTCCGAATAGAAGAATTGATATCGCAAGAAATGTGATATTCGATCTTCTCGATGATAATAACGACAGCGTGATCAACCAAGATGATGAACCAAGCTTAGATATCAGATTGGGGTACATGAGATTCAGAAGTATCGGGGCAGCCGACAATGATGATGGCGATCCCTTTAGTGGTAATATTAAAGTTTTTGAGGATGAAACGGAGATAGGAGCTCATTATCACCAGATTTGGCACAGGGTTTCCGACGCAGCGGAGACCGCTCAAGGATGTACGCCCTTAGGAGCGACTTTGGTGGAGGCCAAAAAGTATTTTTTGGATCATGTGAACCCTATGGATGCTGCGATTGCGTGCAGACAGAAATTCATCGTCTTTGTTACAGACGGGAGCGATACGGTTGGGTGTGATGGGGACTGTTCAGAAGAGGCACCGGACATGTGGAAAAGGAGGATGTTAACCGTCCAAAGAGCCAAAGAAGTTTATGATGCCGGAATCCAGGTCTTTTCTGTAGGATTTGGTGGGTCTATGCCAGACCATTTAAAGAAAACTCTGAACTGGATGGCCGAACACGGAGGGACCTTTAACCCTGACCCCGACGTGCCAAAAACGGCAGACAACTATAACATTACAGATCATCTCCCAGCTGACAATAACGTATGTGCATTGACGAGCGACACTGGAGACCCTGCAAAGTTCAATATATCAGGATATGCCTTCCTCACAGAGAATGCCTCGCAGCTGAGTGAAGCATTGAAGACTATATTAGCCTACATCAAGCAAAAATCTTTTTCTTTTACTGCTCCCACAGTCCCGACGGTCAGACTTGTAGATGAAGAGGATAATGTCATCTATATTTCCTCTTTTGTCCCCAGCGATACCCCTTTCTGGAAGGGAAATTTGAAGAAATACAAATTAAGTGAGGAGGGGATACTTCCCGTTGATGCAGAAGGAAATTTAATCGTCTCAGATAGCCTTTGGGGTATCGTTTTCGATCCTGTCCTGCAGAAAGAAGTAGCGGCCGGCGCAGCGGATAAACTGAAAGCTATGGCCCCCGATTCTCGAAAAATATTTACCGTCAAAAATAATGCTCTGATGAGTTTTGAATATGACAATTTGACAAATGAAGATCTAAATGTGACCTCAGATTCGGAAAGGGCTGACCTGATCAATCATATCCGAGGAATCGATGCCTTCGATGTTAATGGGAACGGGAACAAAACCGAGATGCGGGAATGGAAGCTCGGGGATATCTTTCATTCCAATCCAGTGATTGTGGGGTCTCCGTCAAAATTCTTCATAGACCAAGGGTTTAGCGGACCAGGCGGTTTCTACGAAGAGAAAAAGGGACGGAAAAAAATAGTTATTATCGGAGCGAATGACGGAATGCTACACGCCTTCGATGCATCCAATGGCGTGGAACTATGGGCTTTCATCCCCAATGCCGTGCTGAAGACTTTGAACTCGATGGAAACCGCTCACACGTATTATGTTGACTCTTCTCCAAAAGTTGCCGATGTGTGGTTCGACACCAACGGGGATGGTCAAAAAACTTCCGATGAGTGGAGGACTGTTTTGATCTGCGGTTTAAGGAAGGGGGGCAAGCATTATTTTGCACTCGATATCACAGATACCCAGAACCCAAAATATCTCTGGGAATTTCCGCAGAAAGCGACTGTTCTTGACAGAATTGGCCAGAGTTGGTCCGAACCTGCGATCGGAAGAGTCAAAATTGAGAAGGGAAGCAATCTGGTTGAAAAATGGGTGGGCTTTATGGGAGGAGGGTATGATCCCTATGACCAGAAAAAAGGCACAGAGGCGACCATTGGAAATGTTTTCTTCGTCATCAATGTCATGACCGGTGATATCATAAAGGAATTCTCCGGTCTGGAGCTCATGAGGCACTCGTTCGCAGCTCCTCCCACGGCGGTCGATGCCGATCAAAATGGATATGTGGATAAGGTCTATGTGGGTGATTTAGCAGGGCAGATGTGGGTATTCGATGTTTCATTCAATGGGATCACTAAAAAGAGTGACAGTCAATGGGAAGGGCAGAGACTTTTCATGGCCCCTAAAGAGCCTTTAGAGAAACATAACAGTTACTATCAACCTGCTGTGGCATTCGACAGATATGGCAATCCGTGGGTTTATTATGGGACAGGGGACAAAGAAAACCCGGCAGATACGATCAACCCGCAGGAAAGGTTCTATGCGGTGATAGACGACGGAAAAGGGATTTATCCGAGAGAGGAAAAGGACTTGAAAGACGTGACCAAGGTGAATACTTTCAGCGTAGACAGAACGAAAAAGGGGTGGTTTATCCAGTTAGAAAAAACTGGAAACAGGTTAGAAAAAGTCTTAGGAAAAGCAACCGTGTTTAATAAATTATTATACTTCACCACTTTTTTCTACGATGACAAAGCGGATCCTTGCTCTGTGGCAGGCGATTCAAGACTCTATGTTGTTGAGTATCTCTCGGGAGGCGGGGCCTTGGTATTGGAGGATTACATGAAAGGAACTCCCTCTGAACGGTCAAGAATCATAGGCGAGGGAGTCCCCTCATCTCCGGTGATTACAGTGAATATGAAAGGTAAGGATTCAGTGATTATTGGAACAACGAGTGGTGACTATTATTCAACCAAAGTACATTCCCCTGCAACTTTGAAGGAAATTCTTTTTTGGCGAGAAGTGGTCCCTTAGAGGCTTTTTTCCCATGGGGGTCAGTTTTCGTAAAATCGAGGAGAGGGTTCCAATCCTATTTTTGCTGAAGCTGTTTGATTCTTTCTTGGGCTTCTGAGGAGGAATCTAATTGCAAGGCGAGGCGGTAGGCATCCATAGCCTCTGAAATCATACCATTGGCTTCATAAGCCACCCCCAAATTGAGGTTGAGCCGGGCCAACTTTTCTTTTGACAACCCCCTTATTTCAGAGGCCATTCTGTAATGTTCAATCGATTTATCATAGGCCCCTTTCTCCATAAAACAATCTCCCAGCATGATATACGAATCGAATTTGATCGTAGGATTTAAAGCAGCCTGTTCAAACTCTGAAATCGCATAATCATAGAGCTCCATCTCTTTATAAGCTACCCCCAAATGGTAATGCATTTCCGTGTCCTTGTCAGGGGGGGAAGAAGGTTCAGCCGCCTCAAAGGATGTCTCTTGAGCGTCTGAAGGAAGAGGGGAGGTGAGCGGGATCTCTTCTTCCTGCTCCTCGGGTTCAGAGGGAGGAGCGGAATTCATCGGAGAAACGATTTCTTCCTGGGGGAACCTCTTTGGGGCTTCCTTAGGCGGGGGTTCTTGTTGAAGACCTTTAAGAGCTTCCAGCGCCTTCTGATCATGGGGTCTCATCTTCAGGATACTTTGATAACAATTTTTAGCGTCTCCTTGCAGCCCTTCCTTTAAATATAATTCAGCGATCTTATGAAAGGCGTCAATCAGTTTTGGGTTCAGGGAAAGGACCTTCTTGTAACTTGAGATCGCCCGGGAGTTGAGGTCTTCTTCTTCATAGAGCTCCGCCACTCTCAGATATTCCTCTATCGCTTTTTCATTCTCACCGCCTTTTAGATAGAGGTCCCCCAATTTAAGGCGGGCTCGAATATCCTTGGGGGTCGCCTTAACAACCTTTTGATACTCTTTGATTGCCTTTTCGGTTTGACCTTTCAGGATGTATTGTTGAGCTGTTTTGAATATCTTGTCTTTATCCATTGATAGAAATGGTATCTGTTCCAGGAAAAAACTAAATTATTAAAAACTTACCTAAAGACCTCTGAAAAGTCAAGTTTTTAAAAAATTTTTTGGTCAATTTACCCTTTCAGGTTCTCGATCAATGGGGGGTTGCAAAGGACGATTCTAAGTGGATTTAGAGTTGAATAAAGGTTGCGGAATCAAGGATCCGATTTAATCGACTGTGAATAGAGACGTCTAGGCTCCCTCTTTCATTTAAATGAGATTCACTATATGTTTTCACGACCCTCGGCAAATTTTTAACAATATTGTTTTTACCATTCTTAGGTCGGTACCTTAGCTCAGTCAAAACACATTTCAGGGTAAGGGAGGAAACAGTACCCAACCCTCGGTAAGAGCAAAAGTACTTGGGAATAAAGATATTTTGAAGAGAGTGGAAGGTCAGGCCTTTTCTTGGTAAAGGGGCGGGAGGGTAGACATTTTCTTACCAATGGATAAATATTGACCAATATTTAAGCCTACAGTATAATGCCATGAAACCCTATGGTGCCAGAACTATGCGAACCTTTAAGTGAATTAAGTACCGAAAATTTATGAAAAAATTGGCACTTATTTTGCTAAATATTCCAATAATATTAGAGACCATGGGTGGAAATTTGCCATTTCCAGAAAATATTAGTATGTTGAAGGACTTAAAAAAGGTCTTAATCGTGGACGATGAGGAGACTTTAACCTGGAGCATGGCTAAAAGCCTTTCAAAGGATAAGGATAAATATGAAGTCTTTATAGCGAACAATGGAAAAGACGCTTTAAGCCTTTTGCAGAATAATAAGATCGATCTGGTGATTTCAGATATCCGGATGCCGGATATTAATGGCCTGGACCTCCTTGTCAGGATCAAGAAAGAATATCCCGAGACGAAAGTGATTATCATGACCGCCTATGGGTCTTCCGATGTTCAAAAGGAGGCCAATCGAAGAGGGTCTCTCTATTATGTCGAGAAGCCTTTTGAGATATCGGATATAAGAAAGATCATTATCGACTTAATTGGCAAGAAGAAAGGGTTTCAGGGAAAAGTTTTTGGACTGCAATTGACCGACATCATTCAAATGAATTGTCTGAGTCGTGTCACGGCTGCCCTCACCATCACCAAAGACAGTGAGAAGGGGGTCATTTATTTGAATGAAGGGGAGATCGTCCATGCGGAATGTGGCGAAGAGCAGGGAACGGAGGCCTTTTACAAGATCATGAGCTGGCAGGAAGGGGAATTTGTTTCAAATATCGGTATCATGTCGCCTATTCAAACGATCCAACAAAGTTGGGAACACCTGCTTGTCGAAGCCATGCGCAAGAGTGACGATGAAACATAAACCTTTATCGGAAGGATATGCACAGGGCATCCTCAACCATCTAAAATGAACATCATTATCACACAGAAGGATTTAGAGAAAATAAACTTTTGCTTAAATAAAGTGGTTTCATCCTCTCTCGCCCAATCCGTCTTGTTGATCGATCGGTCAGGGCAACTCATTGCCCATCATGGGAATACCCCCGCGATTGATATGTCATCCCTCTCGGCTCTCACGGCGGCAAACTTTGGAGCCACTGCGGAAATAGCCAAAATCTTGGGTGAAGAGGAATTTACCCTTTTGTTCCACAAAGGGAAAAGTGAAAATGTCTATTTTTCAGCCATCGGGGACCATGTCATTCTGGTGACCCTTTTTGATGACCGCACCTCTTTGGGAGTGATTCGATTACAAATCAGCAAGATCACGGATGAGCTTTCTCGAATTCTCTCGACAATTTTTGAGAAAAAGAGAGTTTCGATAGAAATATAAAATCAACGCTCAAAAGAAGGTGGAAGAAAGGTAATGCCTTTCATCAATTTCAGCAAAGACGAGATTCAATGTAAGATCGTTTATTACGGTCCAGGATTCTGCGGAAAAACGACGAACCTCCAATATATTTTCGGGCAAACCGTGGAAGACATCAAAGGAAAGATGGTGTCCATCGATACCAAAGGAGATCGCACCCTCTTTTTTGATTTCTTGTCGCTGAACTTGGGAAAGATCAGGGGGTTTGACATCCGGGTTCAACTATATACGGTTCCTGGACAGGTGCATTATGATGCTACCCGAAAATTGGTTTTGAAGGGGGTCGATGGGGTCGTCTTTGTCGGAGATTCGCTGAAAGTTCAAAGGAAGAAAAATATCGAAAGTCTAATCAATTTAGCAAAGAATCTGGCGGAGAAAGGGGTCAGTGTCAGGACGATTCCCCTCGTCCTTCAATATAACAAAAGAGATCTAGATGGGACGGATTCGGAGATTCTACCTATCGAGGTATTGGAAAAGGATCTCAATTCCATGCTAAAAGTCCCTTCCTTCCCAGCCAGTGCAGTGAAGGGGACGGGAGTGTTTGAGACGCTTAGAGAAATCAGTAAGCTGGTGGTGAAGGACGTGAGTCGAAAAATCATGTTACTTGATAAGCAGGTCAAGTAAACCTTAAGGGGAAGGCAATGACGGATAAGGTTTTAGAAGAGAATGATATTAAAGTGCTGGAAGAAGAGATTGACTCCGCAGTAGACCGTTTGTTCGTTGACAAACAAGGAACGTCTGCTGAGAGGATCTCCAAGCCTCCGGAATCCCCGCAACCCCCCAAGCCCCCGGAAGCTCCCAAGCCCCCGCTCCCCCCAAAACAGGAACAGCCTTTTCAAGTAGAGAAAGATTTTGACTTTGAGAGCCCCACGGCGCCTCCCCCTCCCACTTTTCCGAGCTTGAAATCGATCGAGAAAATGGAAGGTCAACTCCTCTCATTGGAATGGGAAATTAATAAAGAAAATCTGGCGAAGACGAGAGAAGAGGTGCGCAGCTTACAGGAAACCTTGAAGGAAACGCCAGAGGTGGGTTCCGTTCTGAACCTGATGGGTACAGTCTTAGACTACATGGTTAAGAATGAAGATCGGATTCAGCCTCCGTTGGTCACATTTCTAATGGATTCCAAGGAAACCCTGAAGCTCATGATGAGAAAAGAAGCGGATAGTGAGTTAAACATTTATAAGCAGCTCGCTTATGCTGGAATCCAGGCGAGATATTCCTGTTTGGAAGAATTGAAAGACAACAGACTTGAGCGACCTGTGCCGAGTTCAAAAGAAGATATCGAGAGGACACACATCACCGTCAAGATGGAGAACCAGATTGGAGAGATATCGAAGAAAATGAGTTTATTTCTCGAAAAAATGGAAGAGCTTCGCAAGAAAGTGGACTTCTCTTTGCCAAAAGGGCAGCCTGTTTCAGCCCAACCTCCAGGGCCAATCACCCCTGTTCGATCGATACCCATGGATGTAACGGTGTTCAAAGTGGAGGAAAGATTATTTGGTGTGGATAGCACCAAGATATACAAATTGTTTAAGGTTCCAAGTGACCAGCAGGCCAAATATTCTGACCAGCAAAAGATTCGATTAAAAGATGTTGACGCCAGGCTGATCGATTTGAGAAAGATTTTTTCCGCCCATAAAGGGGACCGGAAAGGAGAGATAAGAATTTTGGCAGTGAACGTTGACAGGGAGTGCAAAGGGCTGATGATCGATCAGGTGCTGGAAAAATTGTCCACCTCAATGGAGAGCGGTGGAAAGGTGGGCGACTATTTCGCAGGAATCATCCATTGGACCTATCAGGACCGACCGGTTGAAATTCCAGTTTTAGATTTGAAGAAATTGTGATGAGTGGATTCAGCCATGGATCAAAATATTTTAAATCAGAATATTTCAAAAAAGGAAATGATTGATGAGTTGGTTAAAAAGGAGGAAGTAATCTATCGGCTAACTCAGGAGTTAGAGGATGTTAAGAATTTTATGGAAAGCATTATTCAAAGCATTGGAAGCGGGATCATCATTACCGGGATCAACGATACCGTGACCTATATCAATAAAGCGGGGGAAAGGATTTTAGGCTATCCGAAGGAAGAGGTAATTGGGAGACCTTTTGGAATCTTTGGGTTGAGGGAGAAACAAAGCATCGTTCATTCTCTTCTAAATAATCCCGATGACCTCGATACGAGAAAAGAAGGCTGGATGAGGCGGAAAGATAGAGTGGAATTTCCCGTTGGGTTCACGATCAACAATCATCTGAGTTTTCGAGGGGAGACCTTGGGCAAGATCGTGATTTTTCGAGATCTGACCAATGTCTTTAAGATCCAGGAGGAAATCCTGAGAATGGATCGACTGGTTTCTTTGGGAAAACTTTCGTCGGGCATCGCGCATGAACTTCGAAACCCCCTTGCTGGGATCAAAACGACCGCCCAAGCGCTGAGCGAGGAAATGGCCAAAGACGACTCCAGGAGAGAATATTTGAATCGGATCACGAAAGAGATCGATCGCCTCAATGACCTTCTGAAAACATTTTTTTCTTTCGCCAAACCTCAAAAATTGAATTTGGTAAACTGCTATGTGAAAGACGTTATCAATGAAATCATTCCTTTTCTTTTTAAGGAGATTGCAGATCAGGGGGTCCGGTTTGTGGAAGCCTATCATCCTCAACTTCCCAAAATCAAGGTCGACAAGAACCAAATGTATCAGGTTTTCCTCAATTTATTCCTGAATGCCATTCAAGCCATGCCGAATGGGGGGGACCTCAGGATCGAGGTCAATCCAACCGTTTCGTATTCCCAGGATGGGGTAGGTCAGAATTTTATTAAGATCGTCATATCCGATACAGGGAAAGGGATTTCTCCTAATATCATCCATCGGATTTTCGACCCTTTCTTCACCACGAAGCCAAAAGGGATCGGGTTGGGCCTCTCGATCACCTACCAGATTATTAAGAAACATGGGGGAACGATCAAGGTCGAGAGCAAAGTGGAGAAAGGGACTTCCTTTGTCATTAATTTACCAGTCAATTCGGAGACCACATGAAGCCATCGATTCTGATTGTTGATGATGATGAAGTGATGCAACAGACTCTCTCCGATGTTTTGAAGAAGAAGGGGTACGAGATCTTCTCAGTGGGTTCGGGGAATGGAGCTCTTTCGATCATTAAGAAGAATATTATTGATCTCGTTCTACTGGATATGAGGCTGCCCGATGTCGATGGCCTTGAAGTTTTGAAAAAAATTAAGGAACTAGATACGGAGATCTTAGTCATTATTATGACGGCTTATTCCGATGTCCAAACCGCGGTTTCGGCTATGAAATCAGGGGCTTATCACTATATCAATAAACCTTTTGAATTGGAAGAGTTAAAACTCCTGATTGAGAAGGGGTTGGAAACAAAAAGTTTGATTAATGAAGTCAGAAGGCTGCACCGGCAACAAAAAGAGGAATTTCAAAACAGCCATATCCATGGGGTCAGCGTTCAGGTCCAAAATGTTAAGGAATTAATCGGAATGATCAGCAAGACTCACAAAACTTCCGTTTTAATTCAGGGGGAAAGTGGCACTGGGAAAGAATTGGCTGCCAATGCGATCCACTATAACAGTAAGCGGAGCAGCAAACCTTTGATGAAAATTAATTGTAGCGCCATTCCGGATTCGTTATTAGAATCGGAACTTTTTGGATACGAGAAGGGAGCTTTTACGGACGCCAAGAATACGAAGAAAGGGCTGTTTGAACTAGCGGATGGGGGAACTGTTTTTCTGGATGAAATTGGGGATATGAAACCTTTCTTGCAGTCGAAGATTCTGAGGGTCCTTGAGAATCAAACGTTCATGAGAGTTGGAGGGGAAAGGGAGATAAAAGTTGATGTTCGCATCATTGCTGCGACCAATAAAAATTTAGAAACCTTAGTGAGAGAGGGGTCATTTCGGAAAGATTTATATTATCGCCTAAAAGTCATGGTCATTGACATGCCCCCCCTACGGGAAAGGGTTGAAGATATCTTATTGCTCTCAAATTTATTCATTGAAGAGAACAACAGGGAACATAACAAAAGTATTCGGGGTTTCAATGAAGATGGGAAGAAATTCTTGACCCAATACCACTGGCCTGGGAATGTGAGAGAATTGAAGAATGTCATCGAAAGAGCCATGATCTTGACCGATCAGGAATTTATCACCCCTAAACAGCTTCCTTTTGAGTTAAGACAGACCGGAGGAGTTGACCGGGCTCTATCTAACCCAGAGCTGTTCGAAATAAATGATGAAATGTCCCTGGACCATATGGAAAAGCTGCATCTCAGCAAGGTTCTTAAAAGGCTGGAATGGAATAAATCAAAAGCTTCAAAGATTTTAGGCATTTCCAGGGCCACATTGAGAGCCAAGATAAAAAAATACGATCTATCGGATAATTGACGTGACATTTTAATAAGTTACTAATTATTTTTAAGCTGAATTATCAAGTTTACGCAAGTAGTTATAAGATTTTTATAAGTTAATAAAATTTTTTGCTTGACTTTTTGAAAAATTTAATAATAATTGATTTGAAAACTACTGTTTTAAAAGGGGAATTAAAATGTTCTTAGGAAAAAAGAAAGATGTCCTTGGGGTTGATATTGGGTCGAGCTCAGTTAAACTGGTCGAATTAAATAGGGGGAAGAATAGCTTTAAACTGGAAAATTTAGGCCTATCCCCTCTCCCCCCTGAGGCGATTGTGGATGGAGCCTTAATGGACTCTGTCACCATCATTGATGCCATACGAGATCTCCTTTCCACCACAAAAACAAAGAGGAAAGATGTGGTGAGCTCGGTTTCGGGTCATTCGGTGATCGTTAAGAAGATTACCTTACCTTTCATGACGGAAGCCGAACTGGAAGAATCGATCCAATGGGAAGCTGAGCGATATATCCCCTTCGATATAAACGATGTCAATATTGACTTCCACATGTTGGGCTCGAGTTCAGAAAATCCTGACTTAATGGATGTGGTTTTAGTGGCTGCTAAGAAGGACATTATCAATGACTACCAGTCCGTTATTGTGGAAGCGGGACTCAATCCCATGATTATCGACACGGATTCTTTTGCCTTGGAGAATATGCTGGAAATCAATTATGAAATTGATAAAGATGAGACCGTGGCCATCGCCAACGTGGGAGCGAGCATCACGAATATTAACATCGTTAAGAACAATACTTCGAGTTTCACGAGAGACATTTTCAAAGGGGGAAATCAAATTACCGAGGAAATCCAACGCCAACTTCATATCGATTATGAAGAGGCAGAAAGAATCAAAGTGGGCACGAAAGGGGAAGGTGCCTCTCAGACGGCTATTCAGAATGTCCTGAAAACAGCTTCAGAGGCCTTGGCCATCGAGATAGGGAATTCACTCGATTTTTTTCAGTCCACAACCACTTATGAAAAAATTAGCAAATTGTTTCTTAGTGGAGGAGGGTCAAAAATCAAGGATTTTGACATCATCTTACAACAACAGATTGGCATTCCCGTTGAAGTCGTGAATCCTTTCAAAAGAATTGAATACAGTGGTAAAGACTTCGACCTGGATTATTTGAGGGAAATTGGGCCGATCATGGCCGTCGCCGTAGGGCTGGCCTCAAGAAGGGTAGGGGACAAATGATAAAGATCAATTTACTTAAAGCCAGGAAAGAGAAGAAAAAAATCGGCATGAGGAAAGAAATGGTCATGTTCGTTCTTTCCATGGTCGTGGTGTTAGTGTTGCTTCTTTTGGTTACGTGGAAGATCATGGGGGAGAAGCAGGAAACTTTGGCACAAATCGAGAACACGAAGAAAGAAATTAACTACTATAAATCCTTGACCACAGAGGTGAACAAGGCCAAAGAACAACAGAGGATTTTGCAAGAGAAATTGAATGTCATTAATCTTTTAAGAAAACAGAAGTCAAGTTCTGCAAAAGTTTTGGATGAATTAAGCATCGATAAACCCGATAAGATTTACTTCGAATCTGTGAGAAAAGATGGATCGAAATTGGGGATTCAGGGGGTTGCCCTGGATGATGAAACGGTGGCGAATTTTATGACGAACCTTCGAAAATCAACATTGTTTAAAAATGTGGACTTAATCGTGAGTGAACAAATCGTGGTGAATAAATTTAAACTGAAGAAGTTTAACCTCTCTTGTGAGATTATCTTTATGTAGTTTAAAGGAGGACCCCGATGGCACTAACGATGGATACGATCTATAAGCTTCCGACATCGAAAAAGGTGATCATCCTCGCTGTAGTGGTCTGTATGGTGATCGGCCTTTATGCTTATGCTTATTACATTCCCCAACAGAATGAGATAGAGGTGTTGAAGGGGGAATTAAATACGCTGGCCAGAGAATTGAATGAGAGCAAGGCGATCGCAAAAGATCTGGATAAATTTAAGAAACAGGTTGAGCAATTGAATATTGAACTGACGAATGCGCTCACCCAGCTCCCCAATGAGAAGGAAATTCCTGAGATATTAAGAAACATAACCTCCCTGGGTAAAGAGTCACAACTTGAGTTTACCCTGTTTAAACCCAAGCCCGAAGAACCACAACAATTTTATGCCAGAGTCCCGATCGAATTGGTGGTCTTGGGCAGTTATCACAATACGGGGATTTTCTTTGATAAGGTGGGTAAACTTCCAAGAATAATTAACGTGGTCAACTTCAATATGGCAAGGAAAGATAAGGACTTAAAGGGAAGAGGGGATACGGAGATTGTGGTACGGACGTCGTGTTTGGTGAATACGTATCGCTTTATCGAACAAAGCGAAGGGGAAAAGAAAGGTGCGGGCAAAAAAACTGGAAACTGAATGATTTCGGGGGAAGAAGATGAAGAAAGTCAGAAAACTCCAAAGAAGTAAAAGAATTTTCTTGGTCATCTCCATAGCGTTTCTCTTCCTTGTGTCCGGCTGCGGGGGAGGGACGGCTCCGCCCTCCATTCCCCCGAAAGCGAAGGCTCCTACACACGCTAGGAAGAAGACAGTAGCCCCAGCCAAAGTTCCTGAAAAGGCCGAGAAGAAAGAAGTGGCCAAGAAAGAGGAGCCTGAGTATTCGTATAATCCTGCGGGGAAACAGGATCCTTTCAAACCTTTTATTCAACTTACCCCCTCGGATAAGTTGGTTAAGAGTGCCTTTCTCACTCCCCTCCAGAAATATGATGTCAGTCAGTTGAAATTGGTGGCTATTATTGCCATCCCGGACGGGAATATAGCCCTCGTTGAGGACGCTCAAGGGAAAGGATATTTTTTGAAAAAGGGAACCTTAATTGGAAGAAATGATGGAAAGGTGAAGACTGTTCTTAAAGACAAAGTGATTGTTGAAGAGGTCTATTTGGATGCCATTGGCCAATCCAAGCGGAATGAGATTTCGCTATTTCTTCATCAACCTGAAGAGGGAGGAGAATCATGAAATCTTCTCAAGTGCTTAAAATCTTTGTATGGGGTGTGTTACTTCTTTTTTCGATGAGTTGTGCCGCAAAGAAAGCTGCGGTGCAGATGCCACCACCAGAAACTCAGCCAGAGATGGCAAAGGTCTCTGTCATCGAGAGGATTGCCTTTGTTGAAGAAGAAAATTATACCCGGATTCAAATTGAAGGGTCTGAAACCCTTGCTCCGCCTTTCTACAAACTGCTGACAGACCCTTTAAGGATTGCCATTGACGTTCCCAATATCGACGTCACACAAATGAAAGAGCCGATCAAGGTGGAGAACGGTACTGTTGGCGATATCTTAACAACCCAGTATGATGACAAGGGAAGAATCGAGATTGGACTGACTCAGGTCGCCAATTATAATATCTCAAAAGAAGATAGAACGCTCATCATCGATATCGAAAAGGTGAAAAAGACTCCCGAGGCCAAGGAAGCGGAAGTTGTGAAGGAGAAAGAAGCGAAACCCCCCGGCGCCAAGCCTTTGAAGAATGCCAAAGAGATTGTCAACTTTTCATTAGAACCCAAGAAGGATTTCGTCGCATTCACGATCATCGCTGATGGGAAAATTGAGAATTACAATGCCTTTAAGTTGGATTCTCCCGCGCGGCTTGTTCTCGACATTTGGGGGGTCGATACACGATATCCACGAAAATCGATCAAGGCCAAAAATCCTTTTATTAAACTGGTTCGGATTGGAAAGCATCCGGATAAATTGCGACTCGTTTTCGATTCACTGAAGCCGCAACTTCCTCCCTATCAAATCAATCCGATTGAAAATAAGCTGATGGTCTCCGTGGGGAATGTCCCCCAGCCTTCTGAGCCTCTGATCCTATTACCTGAGAAGGCTCCTGGGGTCGCGGCGGCCAAGGAAAGGGTTGGAAAAGTTGAAGTGAAGTCTCCCGTTAGCTTCAAACAGATGGACCATAAATCTCGGATCGTGGTTACTCTGACGGAAGAGCCGAGATACGAATCTTATACCCTTTCGAAAAATACGATCGCGGTCGACATCAAAAATGCTTTTGTGCCTAAGCACCTACAAAGGACGCTTGAAACCAAAGAGTTCGAGACTGCGGTGGAATATGTTCGCATCCAGAATGTGAAGGTAGGCAAGCTGAATGATGTCAGGATATTAATTAAATTAAGAGAGGAAGTGCCTTTTGAAACAACAAAGGAAGGGAAGGTTCTCTTCATCGACATATCGGAGCCCAAGAAAATTGAGGCTAAACCAGAACCGGGGGCCGTCCCTAAAAAAGAAGAAGTTCCAGTAGAGGCAAAGAAAGAGGAAGTTCCAGTAGAAGTGAAGAAAGAGGAAGTGAAGAAAGAGGAAGTGAAGAAAGAGGAAGAAAAACCAACTCTTGCAGAAAAACCTGCGGAACCAAAAGTAGCGGAAAAAAAGACTCCTCCGGCTGAGGAGAAACAGGTTCCCCAGCCCATTGTGGTCAAAAGGGGCGAAGAGGAAGCAGAGATCCCGCAAAAAGTCTATACGGGGAGAAAATTATCTCTCGATTTCAAAGATGCGGATGTCAAGAATATTCTGAGGCTCATTGCCGAAGTGAGTAATCTCAATATTATTGCTGCAGAAAATGTGACCGGGAGGATTACCATGAGATTGGTGGATGTGCCTTGGGACCAGGCATTGGATATTATTCTGACGTCGAAGGGGCTAGACAAGAGACAGGTGGGGAATGTCATTTGGATAGCCCCTCGTGATGCTCTTAAAAAGGAAGACCAGGAGCTTCTTGAAGCCAGGAGGGCTCGAGAAAAACTGGAAGATTTAAAAACGGAGCTGATTCCCGTTAATTATGCGACCGCAAAAGAGCTCGTTCCACAAATAAAGCATGTCTTAAGCGATCGAGGAGACATTAAGGTCGATGATAGAACGAATATGATCATTGTCAAAGATATCGCTTCAAAAATAGCTTCGGTGAATAATTTAATAAAATCCTTGGATACCAAGACGCCACAGATTATCATCGAGGCAAGGATTGTGGAAGCCGGCCTTACCTTCCAAAGGGAGCTCGGGGTCAAATGGGGATTTTTGATGGAAGGGCAATATGCGAGCGTGGGAGGGGGGATCACCGGTACAACGCTTGGGACAACGACCCGAGAGGTGGTCGATCTTCCTGCGATTGCACGATCTGGAGTTGCGGGAGCGACAGGGGCTCCGGCCATTCTGGAAGCCGTCTTTAGCAAAGGGTCGCTCACGTCATTAGATATTGCCATCTCCGCCCATGAGAACAAAGGGGATGTCAAGATTATCTCGAGCCCGAAGATCGCGACCCTGGACAATAAAGAGGCCTCGATTGAACAAGGCCTTCGGATTCCTTATCCAAAGTTGACGACGGAGGGAACCGTATCCACCGACTTTATCGATGCCAACTTGAAATTGACTGTAACCCCCCACGTAACAAACGATGGAAATATCAAAATGCTTGTGAAAGCGAAGAAAGATCGTCCCGACTTCACCCAATCTGTCTTAGGGGTTCCCAGTATTGATAAAAAGGAAGCGATTACCGAAGTGTTGGTTAAAGACAATGGGGTCGTCGTCATCGCGGGGATTTATACGATTGAAAAAACCGACTCGAGCGAAGGGATTCCTCTCTTCAATAAGATCCCAGTCCTGGGATGGCTCTTCAAAAGAGATGCAAAGGAAGATACGAGAAAGGATCTCTTAATTTTTATATCGCCTAGAATCATTAAAGATCAGATTTAAAAAGGATTTTAGGACAAAAATAAAAAACCCCTCCGAAGAAATTCGGAGGGGTTTTTTATTGGGCGCCCTAAGCCCTGAAGAGGCCGATCAATTTCTGTAGACGGTTTATTTTTTTTCCCGTCAGATACTTCTTTATTCCATGAATGACTTCGATGGCCGTTCGAGGATTGACGAGGTTGGCTGTCCCAACCTGAACCGCTGAAGCCCCAGCCATGATAAATTCGATGGCATCCTCTGCCTTCGTGATCCCTCCCATGCCGACGACAGGGACCTTCACCCTCTGGCACACTTCCCAAACCATTCTCAATGCGATAGGCTTAATGGCGGGCCCCGAAAGCCCCCCTATGACATTTCCGAGTTCGGGTCTCCTGGAATGGATATTGATCGCCAGGGCTTTGAAAGTATTGATCAGGGAGATTGCGTCCGCCCCCCCTTCCTCTGAAATTTTGGCCAAGGAAGCGATATCGGTGACATTGGGTGAGAGTTTTACAAGGAGGGGCAATTGCGTCGACTTTCTGACTGCTTGGACGAGGCGATAGGTCATTCTCGGATCTGAACAAAATGCAATACCTCCGCGTTTTACATTGGGGCAGGAGATATTCATCTCCAGTCCGGAAATCCCCGGAACTTCATCAAAACGTCTTGCCAGTTCGATGTACTCCTTTTGGGTATGTCCAAAAAAGTTGATGATCAAGTGGGTTTTTATTCTTCTTAAGAAAGGAAGTTTCTCCTGAATAAAGTCATGAAAACCGGGATTTTGTAGCCCAATGGAATTAAGGACGCCTCCCTCCGTTTCGAAAATCCTGGGGGGTGGATTTCCCATCATCGGTCTCAAGGAAATGCCTTTCGGAATGATCGCACCCAGACAATCGAGCTCGATGAAATCTTCGTATTCCTCCGCAAACCCGAACGTCCCCGAGGCCACCATGACGGGGTTTTTGAGTTTAACCTTTCCAAGGCTCACCGAGAGGTCAGGATTTCGTTTGGCGTTCACTTTTCTTCCCAACGAATCTTACTTAAATTGAACACAGGCCCCTCTTTACACACCCTTTGGTAGGGACTTTTTGGATCTTTCGTTTTGATGACACATCCCCAACAGGCCCCAAAACCACATCCCATCCGGGCTTCAAAGGAGGCTTCGCAGAGGAACTTTTTAGGACCCAGGGACCTTGCCAATCCTTTCAGCATTCCCAAGGGTCCACTGGAATAAATAGGGTAGGGGGTCTCTCCCCATAAGTGGTCTCCTTTGGCTAGGAAAAGATCGATCACTGTTCCCCGAAACCCTGAACTGCCATCCTCTGTTGCAACAAAGATCGTTGAATTCAATTTCCTAAAATCCTCGACACATAAAATATCATTCTTTGTCTTTCCACCAATAAAGACATAAAGGTTTTTCCCGGCCTTCAATGCTTCTGCTAGAGGATAGAGTGGGGCAATTCCGACCCCCCCTCCGATAAAGATGGCCTTCTGAGAAAGGGAGGGAACCGGAAAGGTAAAACCCTTTCCCAACGGGCCGATCAGATCGACCCTTTCGCCCTTCTCCATTTGGGTCATTTTTTGGGTTCCTTTTCCAACTGTTTTATAGAGGAGCGAAAACCGTCCTCTTTGCTTTTTTCCAAGTTGTGTCCCGGGGACGTTTTTGAAAAGGCTGAAAGGCCGCCTCAAGAGGGGATCAAGGCTGCTGGAAATTTTAAGCATGATAAATTGGCCGGGTTTGATGATCCTGGCGATGGGGGGACAGTCAATTTCCAATAGAAAATAGACAGATTGGATTCTTTCGTTTTTTAAAACAATCCCATGGGTTTGTAAGGGCATACGGGGTTCAAGCTGTTTTGGCCATGATGAGCGCGTCAAATCTCCCTTGATAAAATTTCTTTCTCGTCCCTACAAGTTGATAAGAAAACCATCGGTAAAGATGGATCGCCGATGGATTGGAAGCATGAACTTCGAGATAGAAAGCTTTGATCTGCCTTTCGCTACAAAAATCCATATAGAATTGCATCAGTCGTTTACCGATTCCCAAGCGACGATGCCGGGGGTGGACTCCAATATTGAGAAGCTCCGATTCCTCGCCCACATTTCGAAAGCAGATAAAACCCAGGATAGGGTGTCGTTCGACACCTTCCGCTTTATGAATAAAACAATGGGCCAACGGGTTCCGTAGCTCTTCGAGGAACATTTCTTTGGACCAAGGGGTCAAAGAAGAGGACCGTTCTATCGACACCACATCCTCCAGATGGTCAAACCCCATTCTTTCGATGCCAGACGTTCTCATGGATCTTTGTGTCCCGAAGGATCCCTGCAGAGAAAAATCAAGGGGGCGCCAGTTGGCTTAATAATATCTTGGCCGCTTCTCTTATTTCCTTATCTTTCGAGTGATCGACAATGATGGTATAGGCCTTCTTGGCCTCCTCATATCTCCCCCATTTCCGATGGAGATTGCCGATCTCCAGTTGAGTGAGAAAGAACCACAAAGAACTTTCTTTCAGATATTGGATGGCTGTTTCAAAACTCGTCAACGCCTTATCATATTTCCCCTGCTGATAAAAGATTTCTCCCAAGCTGAAATAGGCCTCGCCAAATAATTCAAGGATGTTTCCTTTCAGAACTAAAGAAAAATAATGGATGGCATCCCCGATATTATTTTTCTTAAAATTCAAATTTCCCAATTGACAGGCTGCATTATAGTATAAAGGATGATAGGGAAACTCCTCTATGATCCTTTTGAATGCCTTCTGGGCCTTGCTATTTTCATTCCGAGCCATATGGAGATTTCCAGTCTGAGTCAGTGCATAAACCTCCCAAGGATGACTCCTGGGCTGTTTAATGATCAGTTCGTAAGTGTCCAGAGCTTGGTCCAGATTCCCCAGACGGTTAAGAGATTCCGCCTTCATGAATAAACTTTCTTCAGCAAATTTAGAATTCGGGAATTCCAGAAGTAGAATATCTAAGTTGGTAACGGCTTCCCTCGATTTATTATCGAAAAAATAACCTCTGCCGATCTGATAGAGGGACTTCTCCCTGAATTTGGAATTTAGAATATTGAAATAATAAGGGAGGGAATCGGAGACCCTCCCTTCGGAGAAAATCAATTCAGCATTTAACCATTGGATAAACGTTTTTTCGTCCTCAAAATGGTTCATTTTTTGTAATCGCTGAAAGATTTTGTTGGCCCCATCTATTTCGCCGAGCTGCATGTAATTCCAAAAGAGGGTAAGGAAGGAGATCCCTGTGAGCTTATTTCCAGGTAATCGGTTGATCATGGTATTGAGCTCTTTAATGGAAGCAGAATAGTCTCGGTTGATGAAGAACATCTTTCCGAGTAAATAGTGGGTATACAGAAGAAGAGGGGATTCCTTCAATTGATTTTTCAAGGTCTGGAAGATCTCAATCGATTCCTTAAGGTTTCCTGAGCGGTATTCACAATAACCTAACCTCCATTGGACCTCTGGGAGAAGGGGATCGTTCTTAAGTCCTTCATAAAATGTCCTGAAATTTTCTTTTGCGTCATGAAACCTCCCCAATCTCAACTGGGATTCGCCGAGCCAAAACAAAGCATATCTCAAAGATCCCCTGGGAAGAAATGTGGGGTCTTCCCACAGGGTCCGAAAATAATGGATAGCGTCCTGATAATCCTTCTGCCTAAAGGATGAGAATCCGAGCCAAAAAAGAGAGGATTGGACGAGATCATGGTTTTTCGATAAAAGAGAAACCTTTTTAAAAGAGTTCTCCGCCTGGGGGAACCTGTTGAATTCAAAATCAAGGAGTCCCAATAGATAGTAAGCGTAATCGATCCATTCAAATTTAGGAAACCTCTTGACGACAGAGAGAAGGTATTTGCGTGCTTCCTCGCCGTGCCCCAGGCGGATTTCAATTTCTGCCAGCCAATAAGCCGTGTAATCTGCATATTTGAAATTCTTATGCTCGTTCATGATCTTCAAAAAAATGGTTCTGCTTTCTTTGGGGTTGTTTTTGAACAGAAGGGTTTTCCCGAGCAGGTAACACACCCCATCCATTTTTTCATGATTCGGATAGTCTTTTATAAACTGTAAAAATTGCTTTTCGGCGATGTCGTAAAACCCGTCGTTAAAGGCTCCAACCCCCACTCGAATGAGTTGTTCGTCCTGGCTCAAAGGCTTCGAATGGAGATCTTGTGTGAAAAGGATTCCCAAAAGAATAGAGACCGAATAAAAGTAGAAGAGGACTTTAGGTTTCATTCTCGGTAGAGGTGTTTTGAGTTCCTTGCTGAAATTAATTCCTCTGGAGTGTTCACGTTCATAAAAGATTCCATTCTGGGGTCCAGACCATACAATTCATTCTCTTCAATGGTGTGAACGTTCACCATAGGGTAAAAATCCAGGACTTTACGTTTTCCTTGGTCCATGATCTTTTTGATCGGCCCTAGACAGTTTTTCGAGTAAATGGCGTGTAGAGGCTCTAATCCATCTTTCGTTTTCGGGACGATCACATCAAAATGTTCCATTTGCTTCAAGAGATAGCGGATCACCTCCGCCTTTAAAAAAGGCATATCACACGCAACGCAAAAAGCATGCGGAAAGGAAGCGTAAAAGATGCCTGTGTACAATCCTCCTAAAACACCGCGACGTGGAATAAGGTCGTTGTAAATCTTTATTTCAAAATTTAAGAATAACTCAGTTTCATTGGCCACAATAATAATTTCAGAAAAGAGTGTCTTAAATAGGTTACAAATTCTTTGTATGATCGGAATCCCATCAATTTCGAGAAGAGCCTTATTTTCTCCCATCCGAGTGCTTTTGCCACCGCATAGGATTACCCCGGATGTTTTACTAAATCCTTCCAAGAAAGTACCCTAGGGTGCTACGTCTGATAAGATATATTATGTTAACTTTTATCCTTCCGCCTTGAAAAACTTCCTCCACCCTTCATCCTTCCCCTTCCTCTCTCCTATGTCTTCAAATTCTTTAAGTATTTCTTCTTGCCGCCTCGTCAAATTTTTTGGAGTCTTCACAATGATCTGGACGAGTTGGTCTCCCCGTCCGTATCCCCTTAATTTCGGGAAACCTTCTCCTTTGAATCTAAAAACCTCTCCGCCTTCCGTTCCCTTGGGTACAGAAAGCTTCTTCTTTCCGTTCAAGGTGGGGATATCGATATCTGCACCCAGCGCAGCTTGAGGAAAACTGATTGGGATTTGACAGATGATATCGTCTCCTTCTCTAGAAAAGAAATCATCAGGCTCCACATAGAGAAAGACAAAGAGATCGCCAGGAGCCCCCCCTCTCTCTCCTATTTCTCCCTCTCCTCGTACCCGTAATTTCGACCCCGTGTCAACGCCTGGAGGGATCTTAATCTTAATCTTTTTGCTCTTTCTTACCTTTCCCACTCCCCGACACTCCTTGCAAGGATGGGGGATATATTTGCCGTCCCCGTGACATTGGGTACACGTTGTACTGATTGTGAAAAACCCTTGGGAACGGGTCACCTGGCCTGACCCTTTGCAATTTGGGCATTGGCTGGGATAGGTTCCCGGTTTTGCCCCAGTTCCATTGCATGCTTCACATGACGCGCTCTTAAGGATTTCGATCTCTGTTTCTTTTCCAAATGCCGCTTCAGAAAAAGTAATTTTTAGATCGTATCTTAGGTCAGCCCCCTGGCGTGCGCGCGCTCTGCGCTTATAAGATGTTCCGAACCCAAAGAAGTCTTCAAAGATATCTCCAAATGCCGAAAAGATGTCCTCGAAACCTCTGAATCCTGTGAACCCCGTTCCCTTTAAACCCTCAATCCCGTATCGGTCATAAATTTCTCTCTTTTCGGGGTCCCGTAACACTTCGTAAGCCTCCGAAGCCATCTTAAACTTTTCCTCTGCCCCCTTATCTCCGGGGTTTCTGTCCGGGTGGAATTGCATGGCTATTTTTCGATAACTTTTCTTAATATCTTCTTCGGAAGCGTCTCTGGAAACACCGAGGATCTTGTAATAATCTCTATCTTCCATAGAATTTCTTTAATTGATCTCTGACTACTTATTGTATTCGTCGAGGATTTTCCCTGTCCTCCCTTTTTCAACAATCTCATCCATTTTCGACCCAAGGTCTACACCTAATTCCCTCATCCTCTTTTTTGCCCAAAGTCCAATGTTTCTAGAGTCTTTGTAGTAATCGTCCCCTTTTGGCTTTGAGGTATCAAAATTCGCTACCCGGGATTCTTCTGTCTGATGGAGACTAAAGGCGGATAATAACTTCGTTAGATTTTTACTGCAACAGAACTTACACCGGGCATGGTTTACTTCTTTTTGACTCAAAAATAATTGACTGAATTCCTTTTTGCAATCATTACATCGGTATTCATAAATGGGCATAATTACTTTCCCTTGCCTTTGATTTTCCTTTTGATTTCCTTCTTCTTTGGCGATGATTCACCCTCTTTTCTCGCCCCTGATCTTGAATCCTCTAGGGGTTCTTCAGGATTGAACACCTTGTCACTAGCATCAGGAAGTTTCGATAAATAGGATTCATAATCCTTCTGGGTGATGATCCCGCTTTTAATACCCCGATCGATATTTCTGATGTCAAATTTCTTTTGTTCGTCGGTATGCATACTCAACTCCATTAATTTTATCACAAAAAAATAACATAATTTGATATTGGCTTCAAGAGATTTTGTAACCCATTGAAATGATTACATAATTTTTTAGGAATCTAAATCTAATTTTTTTCAGTACATTTTTGAAATGGGGCTGTACAAAAATGTTGACATGAGAGAAAATTTTTATAATAATAGCCTGTCTTTTCCTAGTAATTGAGAATGCATTTATAATTTAATAATTGAATTAAATATTTCATCTAATCGATTCAGTATTGCAATTTAAGCTATGGAAAAAAGAAGAGTAGTTGTTACTGGAATGGGAGTGCTCGCTTCCAATGGAATTGGGGTTGAAAACTTCTGGGATGCCTTAATTCATGGCCGATCAGGGATTAAACCGATCAGCCAATTTGATGTGTCGACGTATCAATCGAAAATTGGGGGAGAGATTGAAGAGTTCGTTCCCACCGACTACATAAACCCAAAAAGTGCCAGGAGAATGGATAGATTTTCACAGTTCGGGGTTGTCTGTGCAAGAATGGCTTTAATCGATTCTGATATTAATTTAGAAAAAATAGACCACGACTCAATCGGTGTTGCCGTTGGATCTTCAGTTGGAGGACTCCCTCATGCAGAAGAACAACATTCCATATTTATCGAAAAAGGATTAAGAAGAGTGAACCCACTTTTCAGCACAAGGCTTTATGTGGGATCGTGTATGAATTATATATCTCTTGAGTTTGGCATTAGGGGACCTTGTTATTCAATATCAACTGGTTGTACAACTGGAACAGATAATGTTGGGTTCGCGTTTAATATCATCAGAGAAGGAAAAGCAGATTTGATGTTAGCAGGAGCAGTCGAAGCCCCTTTGTCCCCATTAGCCTTTGGTTCTTTTTGCATCGTGGGAATCTTATCAACAAAAAATGATACACCTCAAAAAACTCCAAAACCCTTTGACAAATATAGAGATGGGATTGTTCTAAGCGAAGGTGGAACGGTTTTGGTTTTAGAAGAGCTTCAGCATGCGCTAAATAGAGGGGCACAGATATATGCTGAGATTGTAGGTTTTGGTACAACTCATGATGCCTATCACATCACTCAACCAGCCCCTGATGGAGAGCAGGCAGAAAAAGCAATAAGAATGGCACTAGAAGATGCGAATGTCCACCCAGAACAAGTCGATTATGTGTGTGCCCACGGATCAGGAACCATTATGAATGATCAGGTAGAGACGATGGTCGTCAAAAACGTATTTAATTCAAATGAGAAATCAATCTTAATGAGCTCTATTGAATCCATGATTGGTCACCCGCTTGGCGCTGCTGGAGCTATTAAGGCAGCTGCCTCTTCACTCGCGATTAAACATGGTATTGTTCCTCCGACCATCAATTATGAACATCCTGATCCCCAATGTGATCTTGATTACGCACCAAACGAAGCTGTTAAAAAAGATCTAGATTATGTCGTTTGCAATTCATTCAGTTTTGGAGGAAAAAATTCCATACTGGTTCTAAAAAAATTCTTACATTAAAGAACACCTTTAAAATGAATCCACTTGCCATATCCGCCTTTTTTACTGCAGTCGTTAGTCTCATTCTGGGAGGTTTAGTCTTTCTCAAGAAAGGGAGAGACAATATTTCTGTTGCCTATGCTCTTTTGACAACAAGTTTTTTTATATGGATTTTTGGAATTGGGATGGAGATCGAAGCTCCCAATAAGGAGTGGGGGTTGTTTTGGAATCGGTGGTTATATTCCGGTGCGATCTTTATCCCAACTTTTTTTATACATTTTGTCCAATCTTATTTATATAAAGTAAAAAAAAGAATTTTGTTAATAGCTTACAGCATATCAGCGATCTTGCTGATGTTCAATTATACACCCTTCTTTGTAAGAGATGTCGTACCAAAAGGGTCTTTCAATTATGCTTCTGTTCCTGGTATTGTGTTTCCATTTTTTGTTGCATATTTTTTCCTAGTTTTGGTTTATTCTTCATTTTTAATCATTAGGGACTATAAAAATTCGATTGGGGCAAGAAGAAATCAATTGAAATTTATCATAGTGGCTTATGTGATTGGGTTTTCTGGAGGGTCCACGAATTTCTTACTCGTTTTTGATATTTTTCACATTCCCCCAGTTGGAAATTACTTCGTTGCGTTATATTTGCTTATTTTATTTTACGCCATCATCAAACACCAGTTGATGGATATTAATATTGTCTTAAAAAAAGGGACTACTTATGTTCTCCTTATGCTGCTTTTATTTGTACCCTCTTACTTCGTTATCATCCTTAGCCAGAAGTTTTTCTTTGAAGAAATTAATTATATATTTTCTATTGTTATTTTCTCTATCCTTTTATTAGTCACTATACTGTTTTACAAGGTCAAACCTGGGACAGAAAAAGCAGTCGAATACTTTCTTTTTAAGAATCGTTATGACTATCGAGAAACCTTAGGGAAATTTAGTAAGGCGATGGTCTCCATTCTAGATCTGACATCTTTGTCAAAAAAGATCATTGAGGCGATCACCCAGACCATGGGAGTCGAGAAGGCTTCTCTCTTTTTATTGAACGAAGAAAGGGGAGGATATTACTTGCTTGAATCCAGAAACATAAGGATCGATTCTTTTCCACCGGTCCTCCACAAGGGGGATCCCCTACTCCAATATTTGCAAAAAATGAAAGAAATTATTGTCCGCGAAGAATTGATAAAAGGATCGACCATTCAAGAGATCAAAAACGTGGTTAAGACGATGTCCAAATTGGAGGCAGAGGTTAGCATTCCTCTTCTTTCAAAGGGACAACTCATTGGGATGATAAATTTAAGCCATAAATTCAATAAAGATATCTATTCTTACGAGGATATTGAACTGCTCAGCACCCTGGGCAACCAAACCACCATTGCCATTGAGAACGCAAGGCTTTACGACGATTTGAAAAAATCGAAGTCCTATATACGAAGGGCAGATCGGTTAGCATCTCTGGGAACCCTTACCGCAGGACTGGCTCATGAAATTCGGAATCCATTGGTGGCCATCAAGACCTTTACCCAGTTGCTGCCGGAACGGATTGATGACGAAGAATTCAGGAACCATTTCCTCAATATTGCCGCGGGGGAGGTTGATCGGCTGTCTGCTTTGGTGACCGAACTTCTTGAATTTGCAAGGCCATCCGAACCTAAGTTCGACGTAGAAGATATTAACAGCATTTTGGACGGAATGATCCTTTTGGTTTCGACGGAAACGAAGTCGAAGCATATTCGTATCCTTAAAGATTATAGGGCAGATTTGGACCGTATCACGATCGATCGAGAGCAGATGAAGCAAGTTTTCCTAAATATGTTGTTGAACGCGATTGAAGCTACACCGGAGAACGGGACGATTCATGTGAAAACCCGATCCTTCAAAAAACCCGAGGGAGAACCCTATATCCAGATCGAATTTACCGATACCGGATCCGGCATCCGGCCAGAATATTTGGAAGATATCTTCACCCCCTTTTTTACAACTAAAGAAAAAGGAAGTGGATTGGGCTTATCAATCTCCAACCAGATCGTCCAAGATCATAAAGGCTATATCGATGTGGAAAGCCAGGTGAACATAGGGACCTCTTTCTTTGTGAATTTGCCTTTGAGCCAAGATCATCCCAAAAGGCGACAGAGTGATTTCGGAAGTCATCCCACTCTGTTTAACCCGATTGAACGACAATGAATACGCAGGAATTGCTTCACGCTCCCATCATTCCATCTTCCATTGCGGCCTTGATCCAAAAAGCTGCCTTTAATAATGCTCCGGTCCTCATTCAGGGGGAACATGGGACAGGAAAAGAGTTAATCGCCAAACTGATCCATCATATTGGAGACTGGAAAGACTATCGTTTCCACAAGATCGATTGCCGAATCCTAACGACAGAAGCGTTCATCGCACAACTCTCTCGCCTCTTCAAGGAGTTCCAGGAGGGAACCAGTCCAGGGTCCCTCTTCTTAAAGGAAGTTGGGTATTTAGGACAGGAAAGCCAGCTAAAACTGCTCGAACTGATTGAAGAGGGATTTTTTCAAAATGGCCCCGAGAAGAAGGTTTTCAAGAATCTCAGATTTATCTCCTCCTCCTCGGAAGATCTGCGAGAAAAAGTTTCCCAAAGTCGGTTTTTAGAGGATTTGTACTATCGGTTAGGCACCCTTTTGATCTCCATCCCCCCCCTGAGAGAAAGAGCAGAGGAAATTTCTAAGATTGCCCAATACCTTTTGACTGAACACTCCAAAAAGATGAAAATCAAAAAGGTTGGGATTTCGAACAATGTCCTGATGTTATTACAGAGTTATTGGTGGCCTGGGAATTTAAGGGAGTTGGAGCATGTGATGATCCGGAGTGCCGTTTTCTCAGAAGGGGATCGATTGATGGAAAAAGATCTTTTTTTCGAAACGGAATATGAAAAGAATTCCTTTGTCTCCTTTATAAGAAAAATGGAAACGAAGCTCCCCTCTTTTGAAAAGAGGACCTTCATCCATAAACAGGATAACCATTTCTCCTCACTCTTTTTTATCGAATTGGTTCATCGAATTAAGAATCCTCTCGTTTCAATCAAAACCTTCACCCAACTGCTGAGGGAGAAGTTTAATGATTCGGAATTCAGGGAGTATTTTTATCGAATTGTTACAGAAGATATTGAGAAAATTGATTCGTTGTTGAACGGCCTCTTGAATTATATCAAGATTAACACCCCGATTGAAAAGGCCAACACTGTTCATTTTATCCTCGAAGATGTCTTAAAGAAATATGAGGGTCAGTTTGAGGATAAAAAGATCAGGGTCTTTAGGAAATTTGAAAAGGATCTTCCTGAAACCACCGTCCATGAAGAGCAGCTCCGATATATCCTGAATTCCCTCGTTCAGTACGCCATCCCATCGATCCCTCCTGAGGGAAGCATCGGTTTTTTGACGAAGTCCGTGAGCGTTCAAAGAGAAATGGGTGAGAATCAAACAGCCGTCCAGAAAGATGGCAGATATCTTGAGATTATGATTGTGTTTACGGGATATAAGAAACCTTCTGAGCCCTTTGATGCTATTCTAGGGGTTCCCGCTCTTCAGCAAGAGGAGGCGATTGAATTGGAATTAAGATTGGTTAAGGAGATGATCCAGAAGAACCGAGGCATGATGACCTTTGAGGTGAATGAAAAAAGGCCGAGGACCCTAATTTCCTTAAAATTCCCCATAGAGAGAAGAAAGGTGATTTATTATCCATCGGGTAATGCCGAGAAAAGAGGATGAGGGAGGTATCATGAAAAGTGTTTTGGTTGTGGACGATGAAGTGGGGACCCGGGAATCTCTGAGGATGATTTTGAAGAATGATTACGAGGTCTTTTTGGCTAAGGATGCCGAAGAGGCATTCCTGATGACCAAAGAGCGCTCTCCCGATGTCGTTCTCCTTGACATTATTTTACCAGACCTCGATGGGATGAAGGTTCTAGAGAGATTGAAACAAAAAGATCCGGATCTGATCATCATCATGATCACGGCAACCAGAACGGTTAAGACAGCTGTGGAGGCCATGAAACTCGGAGCCTATGACTATATCACCAAACCCTTCGATACCGATGAACTTTCTTTGATCATCCACAGGGCCCTTTCGGCGCAAGCCCTGGAGAAAGAGGTGAAATACCTCCGAGAGGAGATCGATAAGAATTTCGGTTTTGAGCATATCATCGGCAAAAGCAAGGCCATGGAAGAAATTTTCAAGATGGTTAGGCAGATCGCGGATTCAAAATCGACCGTTTTGATCATGGGAGAGAGTGGAACGGGAAAGGAACTGGTCTCCCGTGCCATTCATTATAATAGCAATCGGAGGGAGTACCCTTTCGTGACCATTAACTGTGCTGCCATCCCGGAGACACTCATTGAAAGCGAATTGTTTGGACATGAAAAAGGAGCGTTTACAAACGCGATTGAAAGAAAACTGGGGAGGTTTGAGATCGCCCACCAGGGGACCCTCTTTCTCGACGAGATCGGTGAATTGAGTTTGACCACCCAGGCCAAAATCCTTCGCTTCTTAGAGGAAAGGGAATTCAATCGAGTCGGAGGATCGAAAACAATCAAAGTCGATGTGCGGTTAATCACCGCAACAAATAAAGATTTGAGCCAACATATCAAAAAGGGGAGTTTTCGTGAAGACCTCTACTATCGGATTAATGTGGTTCCCATCGTCCTCTCTCCGTTGAGGGAGCGGAAGGAAGATATCTCCTTGCTCATTGATCATTTTATTAAGAAATTCAATAAAGAAAACAATAAGAGTGTAAAAGGGGTCAGCAAAGAGGCCTTGGATCTGATGTTGAATTACGATTGGCCCGGTAATGTTCGGGAGTTGGAAAATTTGATCGAACGGGTGATTGCCCTAACTTCCAATGAATTTATTCAGGCAAACGAATTGCCCTTCTCTTTAATCAACATTTCCAAAATGAACGGGTTAAAAGACTATATTCTAAATGGGAAAGTCTCTTTTTTACAAGCGGAAGAGGAATTTGAGAGAGGGGTTATTTTGGATGCCCTCAAGAGAACCAATTATATCCAGTCCCATGCGGCAGAGATGTTAGGGATCAGCCGTCGAATTCTAAAGTACAAAATGGATAAATTGGGGATAGGTAAGGACACGAATAAAGAGTTCTGAAATTACAAATTTGTTAACCCCTATCAAATTTGTACAAACACTAATTTGTTTATTTGTATATAAATTACAGTATATTAGATATGGAACCCCACTAGGATCTCTTGCCATCCTCCAAAATTTGCAGAACTATTCTTTCCCTCTGTTCGTATCCAGTTTATTTCTTTTCGCAGATTTAAAAACCTTTTTATTTTCAGCTAGTTAGTAAAGCTAATAAAATTCAAAATTTTTTCGATGGATGGCAGAGTTTTTGCTCTCACATACCTCTACTACCACGCCGAACCATTCCACTTACATTCAACCATTGGGGGAGAAATGGAAACGAGAATCAATGCACCTAATGTACTCATTGTGGATGATGAGATAGGTCCCAGAGAGTCTTTAAGAATGATTTTAAAACCTTACTACAATGTCTTCACTGCCGAAAGTGGATATGCGGCCATTCAGATGGTTCAACAAGTCAAGCTGGATATCGTTACCTTAGACCTAAAAATGCCTGGGATTTCTGGGATCGAAACCCTGAAAGAAATAAGGGGGGTCAACCAAGACGTCATGGTCATTATCATCACAGGATATGGAACCCTACAGAGTGCAATTGAAGCCATTCGATATGGGGTGTTTGATTATATTCCCAAGCCGTTTAATGTCCCTGAGATCATGGCCATTATCGATAAGGCCATCCAGAGAAGAAACCTCAATTTGAAGATTAAGGAATTTCTCACTAATTTCTTCGAACCTCATCCCTTTAAAGAACCCCTCCCCCATTCTGATCTCTTTTCGAAAAATGGGGTTAAAGCGATTTTGGAGTACAAATGGAATAATTCTGGGCTCTCGGATAATCAAAGTTGCTTAGAGTTCGCCAAAGTGCTCGCCTACACCCTTGAGGAGAAAGACCCTTATACCTCAGGGCACTCAGAAAGAGTCTGTTACTATTCGGATTTCATTTGTAAACGACTCTCCTTCCCGCCAAAAGATCGAACAGAACTTCAAATTGCTTCCTATCTCCACGATATTGGCAAGATTGGTATTAGCAATCGGTTTATCAACAAAAAAGGAACTCTGAATTCGACGGATTGGGCCATTATCAAACAGCACTCTAACAAATCGATTGAACTCCTTGCCCCACTAAAACTTTCCCCCACCATCCTTTCCTTCATTCAGCATCATCATGAACATTACGATGGGACAGGCTACCCGGATGGGCTAGCAGGAGAACAAATTCCTTTAGGGGCTAGGATCATTGCGATTTCGGATGCTTACGATAGCATGACTTCCAACCGTCCCTATCGAAAGCCCCTCTCTGGTGACGAAGCAAAGAGTGAGTTGAGCAAGTGTTCCGGCAGACAATTCGACCCCAATTTGATCACGATATTCTTAGGTGTTTTGAAAGAGATGGAGGAGGTCTTTCTTGTAAAAAATCCTCAAAACCTCCTTACGGCTTAGCCGAAAAGGAACAGGAGCGTTCCATGAATCAGCTCGTCCATTGCATCAATTGTCATGAGATTTATTTCCGAACTCCTTTTGATCAAATGCCTGAATATGAGTGGGAATTGTTGACGTCGTCCGACGAATCCTTAGAAATCGAGAAAGATGATTTTCAAGATTTTTTAAATAGTCATCGGGGGCACCAACTGGAGGAGTTGAAAATCATTGAGGATTCCTTCGTAAGCGAAAAACCTTACGCCGAGCCCGTAAAGATCTCTTACTTCAAGGCTACCAATGGAAAAGAAAATTTTGTCATTAAGAAGTTCAGAGAAAGGATTGAGGAACCCTTGAAATATCAACTGATCCGAGGAGATTATCTTCTGAAATGTATTGACCTCCAAATTCAAACGGAGGGAATTCGGAAGCAACTAGAGAAAGAATTTCACCCCCCCCTTCCCCAAACTCAGGTCGATGCCTTTCTACAGTTGTATCAGCGCATTGTTAAGAAAATTGATGTAAATCATTTGGAAAGAGTCGCCGAGGAATCTTCCTACCCCTTAGAAACCTATTGCAGAATGGACGATCTAAGCCTGATGTATCTCCTCCGAAATTGCCACAGTCTCTTCAAAGGAAAGGCCTATTCAAAGGTAGAAGAGTTCATTCACCGCCACAAGGACGATGGGGTGCTCCTGTTAAAGGCCATCTATAAAATTGAAATTGTCGAAAGACGCAAATCGAAGAAACAGGAAGTTAGTCTCATCTCCGAGGAAAAGAAAAAGATCGTGGAAAAAGCTTAACATTGGCTCTCTCCCCTTTGACTTCTTAATAATTGACATCTTTCATTAAGTCTGTTATTTCTTAACCATAAATAATATGTATTCATGGGGTGAATCGATGAACCTCCCTTTTTCAAGCCAGACTTTTTTCAATATCTCCATGGCGGTCTATCTCATCAGTTCGTTAGGCTATCTCATCTTTGCGGCCTCCCGGAGTAAAAGGATCGGGGTTTTCTGTACGTATCTGTTACTCCTTGGGTTCCTCCTCCATTCCGGGGGATTGGTCTTTCGATGGATTGAGACCCATCAGACAGGATACGGATACGTTCCGTTGTCCAACATGTATGAATCTCTCATCTTCTTCTCATGGACGATCATTCTGGTCTATCTGATTCTCGAATTCAAATACCAACAGAAGATTATCGGCGTTTTCGTCACCCCTTTTGCCTTTCTTGCCATCGCCCTCACCTCGATCATCCCGGGCGTCGATGCAAAGATCACCCCTCTCGTGCCAGCTCTTCAAAGCAATTGGCTAGCCATTCATGTCATCACTTGCTTTATCGGCTATGCTTCCTTTGCCGTATCCTTTGGAATCAGTGTCCTCTATTTGATCCAGGATAAAAGGGGCGCGGAGAAAGAGGGGGGATCGAAATGGTTGCCTTCCCCTTCCATCCTTGACGAAATTAACTATAAATCCATTGTGATCGGGTTCCCGATGTTGACTTTAGGAATTGTCACCGGGGCGGCATGGGCGAATTATGCTTGGGGGGGCTACTGGAGTTGGGATCCAAAAGAGACCTGGTCTCTCATTACTTGGTTCCTTTATGCCGCTTTTCTTCACGCTCGGTTTACAAGGGATTGGAGGGGAAGGAAGGCTGCCATTCTCTCGATTGTTGGTTTTTCTGCTGTTCTCTTTACCTATTTCGGCGTCAATTATCTCATTTCTGGGTTACACAGTTATCTCTAAAATTCGTTCAACGGCCACGGTAACGATACCCCTATCGTTGAAAGGGGACGTCTGTATCGTCTCTTCTCAAACTTGCTTTTTAATTTCTTTTTTACCGTAACCGTTACCCGGTGACGAAACGCCTGCCTGCCGGCAGGTAGGGGCTTCGTAACCTTAACCTTTCATCCTTTTAGAGGGTATAGAGCTCTTCATCGTACATATGAACCCAGTTTTTCTTTAAAACGTGGATCGCTTCCTCCATCTTGTCGACACCCACGATGAGGACCGTCCTCTCTCCTGTTCCGAGACAGGTATAGAGGTAATTAACATTGATAGAAACCTCTTTGAGGGGTTTTAGAATGGCGTTCAGTCCTCCAGGATGATTGGGAGCTTCCACAGCCAAGACATCGGTCGTCTTGATCGAGTACCCATGGCTCTTTAGAACATTGATGGCCTTTTCAGGGTCGTTCGCCACAAACCTCACCGCACTGATATCGGCAGTATCGGCCACACTTAATCCAATAATATTGATCCCGTTTTCGCCCAAATACTCGCTCACTTCCGAGAGCTTTCCAGGAACATTTTCCAAGCTGACAGAAATCTGTTTGACCGGCATCGCCCCTTCCCCCTTTATTCCAGATAGTTGTAGCCCAATAATAAAGCGGATTTATTCAATTTTAAGATGGCTGGACTGCGGTTGCCAAAGGTATCCTTGAGAACATGGTTCATCGTTTCCAAAGAGACGACTCCAGTCTTCTTGATGAACGCCCCCAGCATGATCATGTTAATCACTCTGTCCGCCTTCAGTTGCCTGGCAAGATCATTGACCGGGATTTCGAAAATTTCTAGATCGCCGCGAATGGGCCTTGACTCGATCAAGCTTGAATTTAAGAAGATGCTTCCTCCAGATTGAACCTGATTCTGGAAACGATACAGAGAGGGATTGTTCATCAGAATGGCGAATTCAGGTTCTGATGCGACCGGAGAGGCAATCTCTTCTGTGGATATGACCACGGTGCAGTTTGCCGTTCCTCCTCGCACTTCCGCCCCATAAGAAGGCAGACAGGTGACATTCTTTCCCTCGTACATTCCTCCTGTCGCAAGGAGGTAGCCCATCATGATCACTCCCTGTCCACCGAATCCTGAGAAAATGGTTTTAATGAGCATCCCTCTTTACTCCAGTGAGATCTTTTAAGACACCAAGCGGAAAATGGATAGCCATTACCTCGTCAATCCATTTACAAGACGCTAGGGTGTCCATCTTCCAGTTGGTAGGACAGGGGGAAAGGACCTCGACCAAAGAAAACCCCAATCCTTCCAGCTGGGTACGAAAAGCCTTCGCAACGGCCTTTTTCGTCTTTAAGATATTCGCAGGGGTATTCACAGCCGTCCTCTCGATGTATACGCTACCTCTAGCAACGGCGAGCATTTCGCTCAAATTGATGGGAAACCCATCCCGAGTCTCCTTTCTTCCTCCAGGAGAGGTGGTCGTGTTCTGACCGAGGATCGTCGTTGGAGCCATCTGGCCCCCTGTCATACCATAGACGCCGTTGTTGACAAAGATGGTGGTGATATTCTCTCCTCGGGCTGCAGCATGAATGGTCTCAGCCGTTCCGATCGCCGCAATATCTCCATCTCCCTGATACGTGAAGACGACTCGATCCGGCAGGGCCCTCTTCATTCCTGTAGCCAGTGCCGCCGCCCTCCCATGGGATGCCTCGCCCATGTCGATATCAAAATAGTTGTACGCCAAAACAGCACAACCGGCAGGAGGAACGCCAATGATTCTGTCTTGAAGGTCCATCTCATCAATGACCTCTCCGATGATTCGGTGCAAGAGGCTATGCCCACATCCCGGGCAGTAATGAAAAGGAGTTTTTTTGATCGATTTTGGCCTGGAAAATACCTTTCTCATCGTTCCCCATCACAATCTTTTTTGATAGTAGTAACTGGAGATAACCCTCGAAATCTCTAAAGGAGTGAGAATCACTCCCCCGGGTCTCCCATAAAAATGGACTTCTCCGCTTCCGTCAATGGCCAATCTCACATCTTCCACCATCTGTCCCATATTCATCTCAAATACAAAAAGATGTTTAACCTTTTTGGTCAGTTCCTTGAGGGGCTTTCCGGGAAAAGGCCAAAGCGTAATAGGTCGGAAGAGTCCCACCTTAAGGCCCTCTTCTCTCACCCTTTTGATGGCGCCTTTGGCGATTCTGGCTGCGATTCCAAAGGCAACAACAATCAGTTTCGCATCCTCCACAGAAATGGCCTCCCATCTGACTTCATCTTTTATGATTTTTTCGTATTTCCTCATCAACTTCCAGTTATGTTCCTCCTCCTCCATAGGATCCAAAATGAGGGAACGGATGAATCGACTCGGCCTTCCCTTCGCCCCTGTTAAGGTCCAATCCTTATGAGGAAGTTTTTTGATCTGAACCTCTGAAGGGAGGTGAACAGGCTCCATCATCTGGCCAAGCATCCCGTCTCCAAGGATGACCACAGGAATTCGGTATTTATCGGCTAAGTCGAAAGCTTCATAGGTCAAATCGGCGAGTTCCTGTACCGAGTTGGGTCCCAGGACGATGTTCCGATAGTCTCCATGGCCTCCCCCTCGAGTTGCTTGGAAATAGTCAGACTGAGCCGGAGCAATGTTGCCCAGCCCCGGGCCTCCTCGGGTCATATTGACAATGACAGCAGGTAACTCGAGCGCGGATAAGAAGGAAATACCCTCTTGCTTCAGGCTGATCCCAGGCCCAGAGGAGGAGGTCATCACCCTTCCTCCTGCCATACTGGCGCCGATGACCATGTGGATGGATGCAACTTCGCTTTCCGCCTGGACAAATACCCCACCCTCAACGTTAGAAAGCCTTTCCGACATATATTCGGGGACTTCATTTTGGGGGGTGATGGGATATCCGAAATAGAAGCGACATCCTGCACGGACCGCTGCTTCTGCGACAACATGATTCCCTCGCATTAATACTTTATGCACGATGGACCTCAATCGCGATTTCTGGACAGGCTATTGCGCAAAGGGAGCATCCGGTACATTTTCTCTCTTCTTTCTTGTAATGTTTTTCAATATAATGGGCAGAATAATAACCCTTTTGATTCATCTGGTCAGAGGTCTCGATCAGGCGGTGAGGGCAGACAGAAATACATAATTTACAGTCTTTACATAACTCACGATCGATTTCAATAAAGCCCGTTGCCAAGATCTTCCTCCAAAAGTAACCCCTCAGTCACAGGTACGAAACAGGACCGACAGGGATGCTGGAGAAAATTTTAGAGCGGCAACCTTAGCTTTGCCCCTCAACTCCAGACGTTCATTCAGCGCTTTTAACCATCCGGTTCAATCAGTGAAGCTTACCCTACCATCATGGATATCAATGCAAGCTGCATTCTAAGATTTTCGGAAGCATCCCTGCCGGGACGATCCATTTCATCGCTATGACTGAGGGATCACCTCCTAAAAAACTTGACCTTACAGATTTAATATTATAAATTTTACTATCTCTAAAATCAAATCATTCGGGGTTAAAGGTTGGAACCTTCTCTCATTCGACTCGATAAGGAGCCGAAACGCCTCATCATGATCGGGGGGAAGGGAGGCGTTGGAAAGACGACTTGTGCCTCTGCCATCGCGCTCCATTTCTCCCTCCAGGGCAAGAAGACGCTGGTGATTTCGAGCGACCCTACGCCATCGCTCTCGGACATTTTTGAAATGGAGATTGGCGACCGGGAAACTGCGATCGAAAATGTGAAAAATCTCTTCGGGATTGAGATCAGTTCGGAGGTGGTATTAAAGAAATGGAAAGAGCGATTTGGGACGGAAATCTATGAAGTCGTCTCATCGTTTGCATCCGTGGATTATGATTTTGTTGAGTATATTGGAGGGGCCCCGGGCATTGAAGAAGAGTACATGCTCAATTATATACTGGAATTGGTTGAAAGCGGACAGTATGATTTAGTCGTTTGGGATACGGCCCCAGCAGGCCACACCCTGAGGCTCCTTCATCTGCCCCAGATCTTTCTGAAGCATCTTGAGGCCGCAACAAAATTCTATATGAATTTATATAGTTATCTAGAGAAGCTAAAGGAAACTGTTAAGTTAAAAAAAGGGAAAAGATCCCTGTTAGAGATCATCAGCGGGTGGGAAGATTTGGCTGAGAAGGTGGTCCATTTTATTCGCGATCCTCAAACGTCTGAGTTTATCATTGTCACCATCCCCGAGGCTTTGGGAGTGAAGCAAACGGAAAGGATCATTAAAGACTTTGATGAGTACCAATTGAAGGTGAACTATTTAATTGTCAATTATGTCATTCAAAAGGCAGATTGTGAATTTCATAGAATGCGAAGTGAAATGCAGCAGGGTTATATTAAACTGTTGGGAGATCTATATTCTGGAAGGATTCAATTGATCCAAACCCCTCTCTTTCCTCATGAAATCAAGGGGGTGGAAAAGATTCAAAGGATTTCAGATATCCTTTTTCAATCCTAATTTTTTAAGGAGAATGAAAAATGTCTATCCTATCCAGTCGTGCAAAGAGCTTGAAACCCTCCCCCACTCTCGCCATTAACGCCAAGGCAAAGGCCATGCAGGCTCAGGGGATTCGAGTGGTGAGTTTTGGGGCGGGAGAACCGGATTTCGATACCCCAGCGAATATAAAAAGGTTTGCCATCAAGGCCATTGAAGACGGCTTCACCAAATATACGGCGGTGGGTGGCATCGACGAACTGAAGGATGCGGTCATCCAAAAATTCCAGAGAGATAATCAATTAAGTTATAAGCGCTCTCAAATTTTGGTTTCCTGCGGAGGCAAGCATTCCTTCTATAATTTGGCCCAGGCCCTTTTCGATCGAGGGGATGATGTGATTATTCCCGCGCCTTATTGGGTCTCCTACCCTCCCATGGTCGCCCTGGCAGAGGCTACACCCGTTATTTTGGAAACCAAAGAAGAGAATGGATTCAAGATCACACCAGGAGATCTAAAACGGGTGCTCACCCCAAGGACGAAAGCCTTGATCATCAATAGTCCTTCTAATCCTACAGGGACGGCCTATACGAAGGGTGAACTGGAGAAGATTGCAGAAATGGCGATTTCCCATGGTTTTTTCGTCATCTCCGACGAGATCTATGAGAAAATCGTCTACGATGGGTTCGAATGCAGAAGCATCGCCTCCCTGGGCGAGGAGATCAAGAGCCGAACCATTATCGTTCATGGAGTCGCCAAGACCTATGCCATGACTGGGTGGAGGATTGGTTATGCGGCAGGACCTGAAGAGGTCATCTCAGCCATGAGCAACATCCAAAGCCAGAGCACTTCTAACCCTACCTCTATTTCTCAGAAGGCATCGGTGGAGGCCCTCATCGGACCCCAGGAGGAAGTGAACAAGATGGTGTCAGCCTTTGCTCAGAGACGGAATTACATCGTGGACCGCCTTAATGAGATGCCAGGGGTTTCCTGTTTCAAACCAATCGGAGCCTTCTATGTCTTTCCAAATTTCTCGGAGTATTATGGAAAGTCCTTTCAGGGGAAGAAAATCAGCAACTCTACTGAACTCGCTGACTACTTTTTAGATATAGCAAAGGTTGCCGTCGTCCCGGGAGTCGAGTTTGGAGCTGATCCCTTTGAGAGACTTTCCTATGCCACCTCCATGGAAGATATCCGAGAGGGAGTTGATCGAATAGAGGAGTCGCTTAGAAAGCTCGGTTAGCAAGAACGCTAGGGTGCGTTCCCCCTGCCTGCCGGCAGGCAGGGACATCAGCCCCCACAGGTTCCTATGAATCATTTGACTTGAAATAATCCATTAAGATGGTGCGATGGTCGAATGCGATCTCATCCGGCAGGTTCGATGCTGTGAAGATCCCGATTTCGATGGCATCGTCTTTCGCCTGAGGCCTCCCTCTTCCCCTTCCCGTAAAGACCGTTGATATACTGTGATGTCTTGGATCTCTATTGGGATCGGAATAGGTATGGAATTGTCTCAATGATTCTACCTCTAAGTTGGTCTCCTCTTTTGCTTCTCTGAGAGCCGCTTCCTCGAGGGATTCCCCGTAGTCCACGAAACCTCCTGGCAGGGCCCAGCCATAGGGAGGATTCTTCCGCTTGATAAGGACAATCCCTTTAGAATCGACCTCGACGACAATATCGACAGTGGGAACGGGATTCCGAAAAACCTCAAAGTCTTTTTTACAATGGGGGCACTGAATAAGTTTCTTAGTCATCTTATGTCTCCCATCATCCCAGGATTAATGAGAATGACAAATGACAAGGTTCAAATGTCAAATCAAATCCTAAGCTCAAAGTAATGCCTCACTGAAGCGTGGGTCAATGGGTAGGGGAGGCTTTAGCCTCCCTATTCAGAACGCGGCTAAAGTCGCCCCTACCCCGTTTAGGTGAGACATTATAGCTCAAATGGCAAGAATTTCTAAAATTTGGACTTTGACATTCATTTGGCATTTGGCATTTGGATTTTGGCATTTGGAATTAAGGGCTTTGCTTGGCGAGGTATTTTCTCAGCATGTCGAGAGCAATAATGGACGCTCTCTCCCGAACTGTCCAAAGTTCGCCTCCTAGGGGATACTCCTGGCTTTCCACTCCATTGGGGGTCGAGAGAGCGTAGTAAGTTTCGATCCTGTACTCTCCCCTCTTTTGCTCTTCTCCAATCTTCCCAACCATAGCGAGTCCGAGGCTTGATCCGAATTCGATTCTACCCTTTTCAGCTAGCGAATCAACAAATTTCAAGGGGTCCTCTTTGAGAGAATCAAATTCTTTGACAGAGTGACCGAGAAACTGCCTCTGGGAAGTTTCAGATGGAAGGACAATCCCCTGAAGGAAGGAGGGGTTCGAAGTTCCCGCCAATTTCTGAGAGATGTTGCCTCCAGTGAAAGTCTCGACAACGGATAGGGTAAGTCCTAATTTCTCCATATCCTTTGTCACATTGGCCTGAAGGGTTTCCTCGTCCACCCCATAGATCAAGCTGCCCAGACGGTTTCGAATCTCTTCTTCCACTCTCTTGATCATCGCCGTGGCTTCCTCGGGATGACTCGCTTTGGCTGTGACCCTGATCTTGATGTCTCCTAAGGAGGCAAGGGTTCCCACGGAGGGATTATTTCCTTCCTTCATTAGATCTTTTATTTGACCGCCTATCGCACTCTCTCCCAGTCCGCAGGCTCGGAGCACTTTGTACTGGATGACGTCATGCTTGAGGTCGAATCGTTTTCTAATATAAGGGATGACAGTCTGTTCCATTAGGTATTCCATCTCGAACGGAACACCAGGGATGGAAATGATGGATCCTTTGGGATACTCCATGATGAATCCTGGAGCTGTCCCTTTAGGGTTTTCGATGGGAATGGCCCCTTCAGGGATATACGCCTGTTTTCGATTATTCTCTGCCATTCGAAACCCGCGCCTTTTGAACATGGCTTCAATCTGTTCCATGAGATGGGGTTGAAAGACGAGAGGCCGTTCGAAAACTTTCGCAACACCTTCGCGGGTGAGATCATCTTCAGTGGGCCCCAACCCACCGGTGGTGATGACAATGGAGGATCGTTGGATAGTCTCTTGGAGGACTTCTTCGATTCGTTGAAGGTCATCCCCAACCGTCGTGGTCTGAATGAGTTCGATCCCATGCTCGGCCAGGCGTTTCGCGATGTATGAGGAGTTCGTATCTACGAGTTGTCCAAGGAGAAGTTCGGAGCCGATAGCGATGATTTCCGCCTTCATGGTGTGGTCTCAATAAAAAGAAACGCCCATGCCTTGAATCGACACATGCATAGGCATGAGGAACAAATTTCGAGACCTCGAGTCATTCCAATAAGTTATCAAGGTCCTGAGTCTAATAAATGTTAAAAATCATGTTACTACAAAAGATACATGCTTTTCAAGTGAACGAAGCAAGAATGGACGTGCGAAGAAGCCTATTACAGAAGGGACAAAGAAGGGAAACGGGATTGCTCATCAACCTCAAGGATGACTCCCTTTTTTTCAAAAGCTTCAATAACAGCATCCTTCACAAGGGTCAACGATTGGAAGTCCCAGTGAATTGGCGTGTCTGCTCCTATCTCTGCAAGGAAAGAAAAAATCTCTCTGTCGAAGTTCTCTGACCTTATAATGATTTTTCGATTCATATTTCTCTCCACTGCGCCTTGATATTCCCTCACCTTGTTCTGACGATCTGACAAAGCGCCCGATCGGAATTCCTTGGGGAATCTCCGATCGGGCATTGAGGAGGAAAAAGATGCGTGTTTACTTTGGTGTCACAGCCGCAAAAAGATTATTTTGTCCCCTCTGAAGGAAAAGGAGGATATTCTCCTTATCCTTGGCCTTCTCAATTTTCTGAACGAAATCGTCCACGTCTTTGACCGGTTTGCGGTCGACCTCTCGAATGACATCGCCCGCCTGGACTCCGGCATTGGCTGCAGGACTCCCCGGTTCTACCCGGGTCACCACCACGCCCGTGTCTTTTTTCAGGCCGAGCCCCTTTGCGATTTCGGGCGTTAAGTTCTGTACGGTGATTCCCAGAGGTTTATGGGAGGTGAGTCTTTTCGCCACTTCTACTTTCTCTTCCATCTCACCTACCTTCACTTGTCGGTCAAGAATTTTTCCGTCCCTGGACAGCTTAACGGTGACGGCTTTCCCAACCGGAGTCGATGCGACAATACGAGGTAGGTCCTTCGAATCCGAAACTTCTTTACCGTCAAACTCAACGATGATGTCTCCCTGCTCAATCCCTGCCTTTTCTGCCGGGCTTCCTGAGACCACCTGGGCTACCAGAGCCCCTTTCTTCTCCTTGAGCCCAAAGGACTTTGCAAGTTCTGGAGTGACTTCTTGAATACTTACACCGAGCCATCCACGGGTAACATGCCCCTTCTCTTGGAGCTGAGGAGTAATCTCTTTGGCCATGTTGATGGGGATCGCAAATCCAATCCCCTGACCTGAAGCGATGATGGCTGTGTTAATGCCTACTACTTCGCCTTTCATGTTGATCAGGGGTCCCCCACTGTTGCCCGGGTTGATCGAGGCATCGGTTTGAATAAAATTGTCATACGGTCCGGAGCCAATGACTCTTCCCTTGGCGCTGACGATGCCCGCCGTCACGGTCTGTTCCAATCCGAATGGGCTCCCGACGGCTACGACCCAGCTGCCGACCTTCAGGTCATCAGAGTCACCCAGTGTGAGGGGTTGTAGGTTCGACGCCCCATCAATCTTTAGCAGAGCCAGATCGGTCTTAGGGTCTCGACCCACTACCTTAGCGTCGTATTCTTTGCCGTTGGCCAACTTGACCTTAATCTGGTCGGCTTGTTCGACCACATGGTTGTTCGTCAGAATAGTGCCATCACGACTCACGATGAAACCAGATCCCACCCCCTTCTGCTCGTAACTCCGGGGCATGTCCCCTCCGAAGTAACGTTCAAAGAAATCCCCGAAGGGATTCTGCTCACCAAAGGGATTCCCTGGGAATTGATGAGCGCTGATGTTCTTGACCGTGTTCACCACTTGGATGTTCACCACGCCGGCCTTTACCTTGTCGGCTAGCTCGCTGAAGCTGGCAGGGACCATGGACGCCTCTGGAAGCATTGAGGGTG
>Ga0209427_10000490_pt1 | contig 42103 bp, 40 predicted proteins | sample DeeMarSWOR136_30_FD_187465 | JGI IMG/M metagenome (GOLD analysis project Ga0209427, IMG submission 187465) | Marine sediment microbial communities from White Oak River estuary, North Carolina - WOR-1-36_30 (SPAdes) (version 2) | ecosystem: Environmental > Aquatic > Marine > Intertidal zone >...
AGATCCGGTGGGGATACGAGAAACTGCTCGAAGAAGAAGCAAAAGAATTAGTCTGGATGGTTCAATACAACACCATCATCAAAGCTTATGAAGTGGCAGAAAAACATGTTCGAGAGATCGATTACTCAGCAGAAGACATCGAAGATTTCTGCTTCGCCTTAGAGAATCCTCAGAAGATCCCCTACCTCATCCCAGGTCCAGCAGGGCTGTATATCTCGGCTTTATGCAATTATGCCAAGGAAGAAGAGATCCTCCTGAAGCTCTCAGAGCTCAAGACGGAGATCAATCTGATCGGGTTCCGGCTTCCAAAAGGAAAGCGATTGGTAATTGAGGGAGACGCAGGGGATTTCACTGGCATCGGCATGGAAGGTGGCGAATTGGTGGTGGAGGGAAGTACAAAGAATTGGACCGGGGCAGGGATGCGGAGTGGCAAGATTTTGGTCAAGAAGAACATCGGTCTCCATACGGGTGAGTGGATGATGGGAGGAGAGATTTACGTCGGGGGACGCATCAGAGGCCTAGGAAACATCGTGGAAGGGAAAGTCTTTGAAAGGGATAAACTTGTCTACCCGGGAAAGGCGCGTCATCCCAATCTCTATTATTAAAAGAAGGCGGACAAAAGATTTTATGGACTCAGAAAAGGAAGACCAGGAGTTGCAGACAATCATTCAAGAGATCTGGCCGAGGCTGAAGAAGAAACATCTCTACCCTGAGATCCCCATGCCGAAAATGGGAGAAATCCCGGACTCGACTTCCGATGAGACGAATCAGGACGAAGGTGTAGGACTCGAGATGAAGGACAAGCAGATCACCATCAACACCGCGTTCGTTTCTCAAATGAAGGACAAGATGACAGAGAAGCAGGTCATTGAGGCCCTCCTGGACCATGGGATTACCCATTACACCTTCTGCCCGTGGGATTTTCATACTCATCTGATGCTCTATTCGGAGGCCAAAAAGGTCACGGGGGATAAAGAATTGGCAAAGCAAGTTGCCAATTACTTCATTGATGTCACGGCAGATACTTACTGCGTGAAGAAGAGGTTCACGGAGGTCCCTGAATTGCATCGGTATTTGAAGAAAGGGGAGATAGAAAAAGTGATCGCCTCCCTTTACCAGAAGATTTGGGGAATCGATCTAGGAATTTCGAATTCCAAAGCAGGCATGAAGAGACATGACGAGGTTGTCCGGCGGCTTGCACGAATTCCCTATTTGGACCGCTCTCGGTGGTCGGAAAGCGTCAAGAAGTTTGCCCGTTCGCTGAAACCCTTTCTGATAGAGGAGCAGAAAGAGCAGGAATCGAGAGGAGGGAAGGGGGATACCAATCCTCAAGGGGAGCACGACCTATCCAATTATTCCCTTGAGGAGATTGATCAGGGGTTGAGAGATTTTGCTAAAAAGACCATGACTCTGCCTGAATTTAGGGATGTTGTGGAGGACTTTTCCGACGAGTTGAAGGAAGCAGGATATGGCATGGAAGGAGGAATGGGTCGAGGTCGAGGAGTGTCCATCGATGCCGATGTCCTTTTTTATATGAAATTGGCAGAGAGTTATTCTATCCCCCTGAAAAAAGTCCCTCTGGATGAGAAAGGGTTCCTTCATCCCCATTCCCATTCCCCTTGGGAGGTAGGATCGCCCTTCCAGGATGTGGACATCTGGACGAGTTTCGGTAAGATCATGCCAGGAATCACTCAGATTTGGAAAAAGAGAGAAGGAAAGGGCAGGGGGAAAATAGAAGGGACTCCAGACTGTTTAATTGCGATCGACTCCTCTGGGAGTATGATTAATCCTCGCAAAAATCTCTCGTATGCCGTCCTCGGAGCAGCCTGTGCCGCCAATGCCTATCTGCGAAATGACTCCAAAGTGGCTGTCTATAATTTTAGTGATGCGCCCATGGGCGGGAAGGACATTTTAGATTACACCGATAAACGGGAAGAGATCTACAGGGTTCTGTGCAAGTATTTCGGAGGAGGGACGGCTTTGGATCTAGAAGATTTGGTTCCTCTGACACGTGGCAGGAAAAATCTAGATCTCTTTATTATTACCGATATGAAAATTACGAACCTTGAGGCACTGATTGCGTTTTTTGGACAGGTGCGAAACCGAGTGACAGCGGTTCACATTGGAGAAAACCCTTACGCCGCCCGATTCCAAAAGGCTGTGGAAAAGAGGAGAAACATTAATATCTTTTCAGTGAAACGAAAGGAAGATATCCCACACATCGTTCTTGGAAAGATCAACGAATACTTTAATCCAACTCACCGGGGGTGATCCCAAAGGCGGCAACCCCTAGCGAACTGATACTTCTTAAAATTCACAAACCCAAAATATATCAAAAAATCCTTGACTCCTCTCCACTAAATCCTGTAAGTTATATTATCGTTTTTGCTTGGTGAACGGAGAATTTCGTAAAACTCTCCAAATTCTACTTACCTAAAGGGGTTCATCAATGAAGGAAGAGATTTTGGATGCATGGTTCAGCCATGATGAGATTGTGAGAAAGTATAATCGGATCGCCTCGATCTACGATCTTTTTGGGATTTTAATGGAATCCAAAGCCCGTCAACGGGCTTTGGATGTTACAAGGATCAAGAATGGAGAGAAGATTCTGGAAGTCGCTCTCGGAACCGGCCTCAATTTTGTACAGATCCTGAAGAGGAACCCTCTGGGATGGGTTGAGGGGGTCGATGTCTCGTCGAAAATGTTGGAGAGAGCGAAGAAAAGAATTTCAAAAACTGGACAAGGAAACTATACCCTCCATCTATGCGATTGCCGACATCTTCCTTTCGAAGATGAGTCTTTTGACGTTCTGATGAACCAATATATGTTTGACATTTTCCCAGTGGAAGATTTTATTCCCATCCTTACGGAATTTAAAAGAGTATTGAAGGATGGCGGCAGAATCGTATTAGTCAATATGACGAAAAGCGAAAAATGGTTGAATCAAATTTATGAAGAAATATATAAATTGAGGCTGCGCCTTTTGGCAGGTTGTAGAGGTATTCGGGTGCAGCCATTTCTTGAAGCGAGTGGATTTCAGGAGATTGAACGAGAATATGTATCTCAGCTGGGATTCCCGTCGGAAGTGGTTCGAGCGGTTAAGCAGAATGGAATGGGCTAGAAATTTCTAGTAATCTAATAAAAAAACTGATATTTCTTGTGATTAAAGATTAGGCATTTTGCTGGGAAATGGGTGAATACGCCCTTTCGACAACAACAAGGCCCGATTTTTCAGCAGGATTTTCACAGAAAATGTGGGAAACAGAGTCAATATACTAAATTTATATAAAAAGAAAAGGGATCAGTTAGAGGAGGGCCATAACTGATCCCCGCCAGCACATCAAATGGAGGTGAAACAAGGAGGTGATATGGTTTGATGTACCAGCTATATCAAATATAAAATAGAAACAAAAGAAAAGCAATAACCAAAGTCATTTTTGGCACAAGATTTGCTAACTAAAAAAACATGAAACGCATTCCACTCATTCTATTATTTATCATTATTGCGGAATTCTCTTTCGCAGAAGTATACAAGTGGGTTGATGAGAAAGGGGTAGTCCACTTTACTGATGATGTCACACAGATTCCAGCGAGCCACCGGGAAAAAATTGAAGAAATCGGGGTCCCAGAAGAGAAGAGTGAGGCAGGAACAGAAGCTGAGTCATTGCCGAACAAGAAAGATGATCCTTATCGTGATTCCTTGGGAAGAGGTGAGGAATATTGGAAGAGCAGGCTAGAAGAATCGAAAAAGAAATTACAGGATCTCCAGGAAAGGGTTGAAAAATTAAGATTGAGATATAACGAATTAACTGAAAAGTTCAATAGTTCAAGGAGTTCGGCTGAGAGGGCGATCCTCCGTAACAAGAGGGAACAGATCAAGAACCAGATGGATCAATGTAGGGTTCAAATTGCAGAAGCTAAAGAGATGTTGGACAAAAAGATCCCGGAAGAAGCTGACCTGTACAGAGCAAAGCCCGAATGGGTTAGGCCCTGAAAAGATTTCAAAGAAATGAAAAAAGTTTCTAATCAGTAAATTGAGTCTTGAATTTAGTAACATACCTCTTCTTAAAGCACCCTCCATTCCTTAAAATCCTGTACAAATAAGTACATCACTGATAAGAAACTGACCAGAGGTGCCCCTTAATGGTAGGAGATTGCAAGATAAATACCTATTTGAATGGCCTTATAAATAGCAATAAAAACAATAAGTTCACAATTTTCTCAAAATATATCCTAAATTGTTTTTTCTCGGCGACTCAAGGAAGTTAATTTAATTTTATGATTTGCGGAAAAAAAGAAAAAAATGATGAATTGGTATCCTTTTTGCTGCAATGCTCAAGGAATACGATCCACAAAGTGTTACTAATGGGTTTTGACGGGCAACAACATTTGTAAAAACAGGTAATTACCTGGCACTAAAAATGCAACTGAACAATAATTCGGTCGTAATTCTATGAAAAGATTAGGCACAAACAATCCATCCACTCCGCAAAGTAAACTGGGGGTTCTTGCAGTTGACAGGAGGAAGCATCCGAGGTTCAGCGTTGAGCTGCCTTTGGATTATTGCCGGGTAGATGGGAAAGAAACTTATGGTGGCATTGTAGCTAATGCAAGTGAAGGAGGAGTTCTCGTCTATCTGCCGGAAAAAATGGAAATGGGAGCTGTTTTGAAAATTGAGATTTTTTATGTGAAAGGCCTGGAATTAGACACGATCAAAGCTATTGCCAAAGTGGTCTGGTCTGATTTGGCCGTGAAGGCGAGTTGGGGCGAGTACCGCTATGGGCTGCAGTTCCAATATATCGACGAGAAAGACTATCATAGATTGATAAATTTATTAAAAGAGATAGGAAAATAAAAATATATTGAATTTCTGTAAGAATTGTTTAAAATAGGATAACATTGATCCCTGCCACTGGATTTTGTAAACCAAGAAGGGACCGACGGTGTCCCTTTTTCCATTGAAGATGGACAAGAGTCTCCTTTGATGTGGGTTACGGAAAGACCAATCTACATAAAAGGAAAATCATGCAAAAGATGAATCATGAAGGAGGGAGATATCGAGTCCTCCTCATTGCCATCGGCGACAATACCGAAGAAAAGAGAGAATCCTTTTGCAGAAACATTTCCGAAATCTATGGCATCTCCTTCGAACTTCTTGGGAAAATTGTTGATCGCTGTCCTACCGTTCTCAAAAAAAATCTCCCTCTGAAAAAAGCCGAAGCCTTAGCAAAAACCCTCGAGTCATTTGGAGCTGCAGTTTCTGTTGAAGAAAGGAGAGATTCTGCAGCGGTGGACCTTGAATTTCAAGGGGGGTCTACTCATCAAATAGCCTTGGAGGCTTCCTACCTGCGAAGGACTGAGAGTGGGGCTTGCTATGTTGTCGGGAGGGCAAGAAACATATCTGAAGCAAGTTTGAACGATACATGGGTCCTGATTCAACTCTTTGACGATCTTGAGGGTTTTCTTACCTTCGAAGAAGTTCCCTTACCTATCAATCCTCTCCCTCCAAGGGAAGCCTCTCCCTTTAAGGTCATTTTTGAAGGAGAGCTGCCTATTAAAAGAGCTGCTATAGCCTTCAAGAATTCATCAGGGGCGCCCGTTTCAGCTATCGATAGGAGGGATAAAAAAGAGTGGGTAGAGGTTAAATGGGAGACGAAAGAAGAGGAAGATGATTTTCCTTCCTCAACCTTACTCTCCAGGGAGGACAGGGAAACCCGACCCGCTAATACGTCCGAACCTTCTATCAAAATCCCCCAAACCTTTGACCCCCAAAGGCCTCATCTGGTTACCGAGGAGCTCCCAAGAATGACGCCCATGGAGGAAGAGAAGGTTCCCGGAGATCACATCCCCTTGACTGACGAAGAGGGCCTCCCAGAAAGAGGATATAAACCTGCCGGATCTTTTGAGCCCCAACTGTCCCTTCCAATGACAGAGGATATCCAAAAGATGATCGCCTTGGAGGAAGAGAAAATCCCAGAAAATAACTTACCCTTCACTGATGAACAAATCCTCCTTGAAAAAGGAGCTGAACTTAGTGAAAAGGTGGAGGATCTCATCTTGAGTTCCGAGGAAGATAGAACTCAGGGAGAGAAAGAGGGTGAGGGAATCGTCGAATCAGAAGCTTCTTCAACACTCCCTCCTTTTGTCTCCAAAAAGGAAGATACCCTGAACGGCGCTGTCGACTCACTAAATTTGGAACCCCCTCCCCCTCGCTATGAGAACATCTTCCGAGAGAACCGCTACGATCTCTCTCTATTTGAAGAAGCCACCAAACTGTTGGAGGAAATTTCGAAAGGACCTGCCGAGGGCGTCAAAGAGGAACCTTCCCCCTTCTCTTGGATAGATGATTTCAGGAATTCCGTTGAGGTTTATTATCAGGAAGGCCACGATATTTTCTCCTCCTGGTTTCAAGCAAGCCAAGAGGAGGAAAAATTTGCGAATCCCCTTCATTCCGTTTTGACGATATTGGTCCACGCGCGGTTCAATCAGATAACCCAGTCCGAGGAAGCATTGGAGAATACCAAAAAGGTATTCAAACTTATCCTTCAACCGAATCTCCTACTCGAAGAGATCCCTCTTCTTGAAGGGACGCCTTTTTTCTCAGGAGAGAACTGGAGAGAACTATTTTACAGGGCCATTCCCAAGTTGCAGCAGGTTGCAAATAACATCATTGAGAAGAAAAAATGGAATACTTACGATTTAGAGCGGTCGATCCAAATCATCCCCCACATGAGTGACAGGAATAGCTGGATGGCCATCCGATGGATTCACCAATTGATCCCGAATGTGATTGAGGTCGACCTGTCCGATACACCTGTCGCCATCGGAGAGAATCTTTATAGAGTAGCATCGCGACTCGGAGTGGTGGACCCCTTGTTTGACTTCTATGACGGCAAAAATTCGACAGGAGATCTTAAAATTCAGGACTTTGCGAAAGCGGTTTATCCTCGGAACCCTATGAAGATCGAGGAGCCGATGGCCTGGGCGGGGATGATGAAAGAAGAAAGGGGCGGAGGATATTGCCTTCCGACCCGGCCCCATTGCACAGGCTGTCCTTTTGAAACCTTCTGTCCCAGACTACATTTGGACTTTGACCCTTCAGAGAAAGGAATGAAGAGGCGATAGATTGGAAAAAGGGATGGAAAAATTAAGGAATCTCAGAGAGAGGAGGAGGTCTCCCAGATTACTAGTAGACTTACCTCTCGAATACCGAGTGAAAAATGCTCCCTATGCGCAGGGAGGAATTGTTGTCAATGCAAGCGAAGAAGGGCTACTCATCAATTCCATCAAGAACATGCCGGTGGGCACAAAATTAAATATTGCTGTCCTATTTCCTAAGGAATTCGAATTGGCAAACTTCGATGTCGTGGCCGAGATCATCCGAAAAGAACTTCACTGGGAGGAAGATTGGGAAGGGTATCAGTATGGATTGAGATTCATCAAAATATTGGATGAGGACCGTGAGAAACTGAAACAAATTCTCCTCGGACAATTTCCATTGGATTAAATCCCGTATCCATCATGAAAGCATAGGGGGAGATGGAAGATTCATGAGAAATCCGCCCCAATTCTCACTGCAGGTCTTGAATACATTCCCAAAGAAACGTATAGACCGAAGAAAGCGAACATGGAAGACAAAGGAATAAAACCCCACTATGCGATTGTCAATTTTGAAAGAAGAAGACATCCCCGGTTTAATATCGATTTGCCCATAGAGTACTCTCTCATCGAGTCACCCATTAGCCGTCCTGGCCGAGCAAGCAATGTCAGTGAAGGCGGATTGCTTGTCTACTTTCCTGAGAAGATCGAGATTGGACAACATCTGCAATTGAAATTGTTCTTCCCTTCCGGTTCTGCGTTGAATAGCATTGAGCTACAGGCCGAAGTAGTATGGATAGATATTTATCTAGAAAAGGGCTGGGGGGATTATCGATCCGGATTGAGGTTTGTTGATATCACTTCAGACGACCTTACCAAACTAAAGAATTTCTTAACAACTCTCTCAAAATAACTTTAAACACCCTTAGAAGAATCACCTCGAAGCTCCCTTGTCAAAAGCATCGAAAAGCCTTATAATGCAAAGCTAAGGAGTAAGAATATGGCCGGAAAAAGCAGTTTCCCTTACCGGAAATACGATCGGAAACCTCATCCTCATATTGTGAAACAGATCTTAGAGGATAACGAGTTAATCGAAATGATGAAAGAGGTGCTGATCCAAGAAGGAAAACCCTGTCCCTTTTGTCACAGAAAATTAAAGGGCGAGAGTAGGGAAAGGGAGATTTGGTAAAACAAGCTAATAGACTTATTGCTCTTCAGGGAATTCTCGCACAAAGGAGAATTTCCATGGGTCAACAACAAACATATTAAAAGAATGTTCCACGCTTCGAGTAGGAAGAGTAAAAGGAAGTGAGGCGATAAAAAGCCCTGTTCCAGCAGCAGCTGCAGCAATCCCCAGGGGTCTTGCGATAAGCAAATCCATCAAATTCATTCTATCATTCTTGTGCAGAAAGGGATCCTCGTATGGCCTCTCCTGGGCCCATCCCTCCGCAAAAAAGCTCCCAGCGACTAATGAGATGACTAAAACAAGTAAAAATGATTTTCTTAATCTTTTCATTCAGGTCCTCCTTTACGATTAACTTTGATGAGAAGCTATCAGAATAAAGACCAATTGTCAACCTAATTAGAACTTAATTAGAACAAAACATTATCAATATTAATTCAAGATTTTCATCATCCAAGGCGAAACCCCCTTAACTATAAAAATCTTAAGGGCAAATAGATAAATTTTCATTAAGTGTAGATTGGCCAACGCCACCTGTTTGGTCCATCTTAACATACTTTTATTTGTAAGGCTCCATTACGGTTGCGTTTTTTGCAATTTTGCTGCCAAACCAAAAAAGTTGGACCAAAAATGATGGCAAATTAATAAGTTATTGAAACTTATAGATAATTTTCATTGATGTCGAAAAGCAAGTTTTGGGCTTGGCCTTCATGAAGTGATAAGAATTGGTACGTCGATTCAAAAATGTCTATTTTTTGTCCACTGACTTCTTTTCATCTTTTTCTAGGGCAATTGGAGATCGCATGATGGATTTGATAGCTCTTGCCTTTTGAAAAGCCACGACAGGCTTTCAAAAAATGCTTGACAATCGACTTAAAAGTCGCTATATATCCTTAAAATTCAAAGGGAAATCTAAATCCCTCCTCCACTATGGAATGGACATTACTTCTCAATTCCACCTTTGAACCCCTTAAAATCGTTACTTGGAAAAAGGCAATCATTATGGTGATGCTCGGAAAAGTAGAGGTTGTTGAAGAGTATGAGCGTATTATTCGAGGGGTTAGCTTTGCCTTACGGCTCCCTGCAGTGATTCGATTGAACCGACTTATCAAAAGGAGGACCCCCACTGTCAAATTCTCCCGCCAAAACCTTTACGTCCGCGATAGAGGAAGGTGTCAGTATTGTGGAACTCCTTTCGAACACAAAGAATTAACCTACGACCATGTGATTCCACGCTCCAGAGGTGGACAGACTGAATGGACAAACGTCGTTACGTGCTGCATAGCATGCAATTTGAAAAAGGGAGGTAGAACGCCCGAAGAAGCAGGGATGTCCCTGATACGAAAACCTAAGGTCCCCATTTGGATACCCTTATTGACGATGAGCCTCGGGATCGAAGAAACCCCAGATCCATGGAAGGATTATCTTTACCTTAATCTAGAATTGACCTCTTAATCTTTCCCTAGAAATACTGCATTGCCTTTCGATCTCGAGCAGGGACGCAAGGGACTTCAAAAACATGAGATACCTTTGGTCTCCATGGAGGATGGATTATATTTTAGGGAAGAAACGAAAAGGGTGCATCTTCTGCGGGAAGCCCTTGGAGAAGAAGGATAAAGAGAATCTCATCCTCTATCAAAGCAAATATGCCTTTGTGATGATGAACCGATTTCCTTATAATAATGGTCATCTCATGGTCGTTCCAAAACGCCACTGCCTTGATCTGGACCAATTAAATGATAAAGAACTTCGAGAACTCCTCTTGCTATTGAAGGCTTCCACCCGGGTGTTAAAAGGGAGCCTCCGGCCCCATGGGTTTAATATCGGGATTAATATCGGTGCCGTCGGGGGGGCTGGAGAGGAACACATCCACTTTCACATCGTACCCCGATGGACTGGAGACACCAATTTTATGCCTGTTCTGGGGGAAACAAAAGTCATTCCAGAATATCTGGAAAAGACCTACCAAAAACTTCACTCTGCCTTTATCGACTTTTTGTTCAGAAAGAAAAGGAAGAAAGGAGTTCGAAAAAAGTGAAATGGTTAAAAACACTTTTTTGGATGGCGGTCTTTGTCTTGGTCATCCTCTTCTCTGTGCAAAACAGGGATGAGGTCATTCTCCAGTTCGGACTTTATCCTGTTCTGAATTATCAGTGGGAATTGCCTAAAATTCCAGTATTTTTGGCCATCCTCTGCTCGATCTTCTTGGGAGTTCTGATTGGGAGCATCGGTGACCTTTACCGTCATTTTCAACTCAAAAAGACCATTCGCCAAAATCAAAGAATGATTGAGAGATTGGAAAAAGAGATCCAATCTCTGAGCGGGGCTGCGATGGACAAACCCTCTTTTCTTAAAGAGGATATGTAGATTTTATCCTGCGCTCGGCTTCGCCCTACGTTGTTCTTTCCCTCCAAAAATTTTTCTTGCATTCCAAGGCTAAATATAGTATATATCAAGTGAATTGTTAGGTCTGCTGAAAAGGCGGGCTTGTGTGCCCGCTTTTTTTTTAAAACCCTTATTTTCCGACTGTTGTAATGATGATGCCGGAAGAGATTGCAAATCGGGTCCAAGCTATTGCTGATCCAATTCTTTCAGAAGAAAGAATGGAGTTGGTGAAAATTGAGTATCGAAGAGAAGCCAAGGGATGGGTCCTCCGCCTCTATATCGACAAGGAAGGAGGAGTAACGCTTGATGATTGTAGCCGCATTAGTCAAGCGGTCGGAAGAAGTTTGGATGTAGAAGATTTTATTTTGAATCCCTACACCTTAGAGGTCTCTTCGCCAGGACTCAACCGTCCCTTAAAAAACGAAAAGGATTTTATTAGATATCGTAACCGATTGATAAAGGTGAAGACGATCGATCCGGTTGGGAATCGCCGACAATTTAAAGGGAAACTGCTAGGGGCTTCGGAGAATCGAATTGAAATCGAAATGGATGGAGGAGTCTTGCAGATTCCGTTATCCAATGTTGCCAAGGCCAATTTAGAGATTGACCGGGATGTACTCCGCAAAGAGCACCCTATAAAATGAAATTTCATTTCCGGGAAGCTTCATCCGAGCGAAAAAGGAGCTTCCTTTGATGAAGAGGAGAGAGCACGATGCCAATGAATCTCAACTATATTATTGATCAGGTGGGAAAGGATAAAGGGATCGACCGGAAGGTGATCATCGAAGCATTAGAACAGGCCGTGCTGACCGCTTCAAGAAAGAAGTACGGGCACCAAGGTGAGATCGAAGTCCACTTCAACGAAGAGGCAGGTGAGGTTGAATTGTTCCAATTCAAGCAGGTGATGGAGGAGGTAACAAACCCCTCAACCGAGATTTCCCTTGAAGACGCGAGAGAATTGGACAGCGAGGCTCAGATCGGAGATAGTCTAGGGGTAAAACTGAATACCGATTTCGGTCGGATCGGTGCACAAACGGCGAAACAAGTGATCATCCAAAAGGTCCGAGACGCTGAACGGGAGAATGTCTACAACGAATTCAAGGACCGAAAAGGAGATATCGCCAGCGGAACGGTACAGCGCATGGAGAAAGGGAACCTTTATATCAATATTGGTAGAGCAGAGGCTGTGCTTTTCTCTAAGGAGCAGATTCCAGGGGAAGTCTACCGACAGGGAGAACGGCTTCGGGCTTACATCCTTGACGTTCAGAGAAATTCAAAGGGACCTCAGATTTTTCTCTCGAGAACTCATCCAGGCTTTCTGATCAAACTATTTGAAATGGAAGTGCCAGAGATCGCCGAAGGAGTGATTAAGATCATCAGCGCAGCCCGGGAACCGGGGGAGAGAGCAAAGATCTCTGTTTATAGTTCCAACCGGGATGTGGATCCTGTAGGAGCATGTGTTGGAATGAAGGGGTCAAGGGTTCAGAACGTCGTCCAAGAACTTCGGGGAGAAAGGATTGACATCATCCCTTGGTCTCAGGATCAAGCCAAATATGTTTGCAACGCTTTAGCACCGGCAAAGGTCTCCAGGGTTTATATTGATGAGGAAAACCGTTATATGGAGGTGGTCGTGGCAGATGACCAGCTCTCTTTGGCCATTGGGAAAAAGGGTCAGAACGTCCGATTGGCGTCCAAACTGACGGGGTGGAAAATCGATATCAAAAGTGAATCCAAAATGGAGAAGATTTCCAGCGAAATCCTGGAGATGTTTAAAGGCCTCCCTTACATTGGAGATGTGGGTAGCCGTATTCTTTATAACGAGGGGTTCCGAGCTGTCGATGAGATTGCAGAAGTAGATCCAGAGGAATTGGCCAGAGTCCTAGAGATCGAAATTGAAAAGGCCATCGAGATATGTGGAAGTGCACTCCGGATGACGCAAAAAAAGGAAGGCATGGAGGTCGGCCAGGAGGGTCCCCCACTTGCTGGAGAACTCACCCAAGATCCTGTAGAGCAGATCGAAGGAGTCGGGGAGAAGACTGCGGAAATATTGAGGGCGAACGGATTTAAAACCATTGAGGATATATTGAAAACTGATGTGGAGGGCCTTTCTGGCCTTCCAGGGATCGGGACCAAGAAAGCAGAAAAATTGATTCAATCAGCCCAGCGCTACGTTCAGGGAAGTAAGACATGAGCAAGAAAGGGCATATCCCTCTCCGGATGTGTATAGGATGTCGAAAGAAACGAAAGAAGGAAGACATGGTGCGGCTTGTAAGAAACTCCGACGGGGTGTTATTGACGGGGGAAAAGAAGAATCTCAACGGAAGGGGATATTATCTCTGCCCATGTCCGATGTGTCTGAAGTTGGCACAAAAGAAGAATAAATGGCTCGAGTCGTTGGAATCGATGGATCACGCGAGTCCGTCGCCCCACGTTTGTCTCAACGGATGGAAGTCTCAGTAAAGAGGAGGAAGGGGAATGGCCAAGATTAAAGTCCTCGATCTTGCTCGCGAAGTAGGGATGGAGGACGAAAAATTGCTTGTGAAGTTGAAACGGATGGGAGTGAAGGTAAAGGATAAAAAGCCCGCCGAGCTTGAAAAAACGATTTCTTCATCCGATGAGAAGATCATTGAAAGGGATTCCGAGAAGGAGATCGTAGAGAAACGTGTGAAACCCACCGTCATACGGAGAAGGGCAAGAAGCCTTGAAACAAAAGCCGAGCCACCCTTGGCTGCACCAGTTGCAGTAGAACCCGTCGTCGTTCCTGAAGTTATCTTAGAGAAGGTCGTGAAGGAGGTTGAGGAAAAACCCGAGGCGGAGGTGAAAGCTCCGAAGGAAGGGGTGGAGAAAAGAGCATTGAAGAAGGTGGGAAGGCCTCCCGCCAAGGTGGCGAAGGGGAGGAAAAAGGCTGACGAAACCTTGGAACCACCTTTGCCTCTCGTTGCAAAGGGAAAAAAGAAAGAGACGGTCACTACCAGTCCCGCCGAGGAAGCGCTACCCGCCACCATGGAGGAGAGGGTTGAACCAAGGAGAGTCCTTGAACAACCAAAAGTGAAAGAGATCTCTGTAAAAGAGATTGAACCGAGACTACCCAGTAAAGAAGACCTGATCAAGGAAGAAAGATTAGCTCCGGGAAAGAAGAAGGGATTTATCAAAAAGCGGAGAATCATTGAGGAAAGGATGCTGGTAGAGGAGAAGTTTGAAGGGGAGGAACGGCAAGAAAAAGAGATCGAGGCGGGCCCTAGGCCTTTCAGGCCTATGAAAAAGAAAGTCCTGTTGAAGGCACCGAAGAAGACAGAGGTGACTGTCCCTAAACCCATCAAGAGGATCATCCGGATCGCCGAGGTCATTACAGTGGGCGATCTTTCTAAAAGGATGGGGGTAAAAGGAGGGGAATTAATTAAGAAATTAATGGAGATGGGTGTCCTCGTCAATATCAACCAAGTCATCGACGCAGACGTGGCCTCGTTAGTGGCCAGTGAATTTGGCTACGAAGTGGAGAAGGTCTCCTTGGAGCGCCAAGAGTTATTGGAAAGAAAAGAGGACCTTCCCGAACAGTTACAACCCAGGCCACCTGTGGTTACCATCATGGGCCATGTGGATCACGGAAAGACCATGCTTCTGGATGCCATTCGAAAAACGAATGTGGTCGGAGGCGAAGCCGGGGGCATCACCCAGCACATTGGAGCCTATGATGTTCAGTTAGAAAACGGCCATGTGGTCTTCATTGATACTCCTGGCCATGAAGCGTTTACGGCGATGCGGGCTAGAGGAGCTCAAGTCACGGACGTCGTCGTCCTAGTGGTCGCTGCGGATGATGGAGTAATGCCTCAGACCAAAGAGGCGATTGATCATGCTCGGGCAGCGAAGGTTCCGATTGTCGTTGCTATCAACAAGATCGATAAGCCAAACACGAATCCAGAGAAAGTAAAAAAGGATTTGGCAGATTATGGTCTTGCCCCAGAACAATGGGGAGGAAATACCCTCTTTGCTGAAGTATCTGCGAAACAAAAGGTGGGAATTAAGGAATTATTGGAGTTGATCCTTCTTCAGGCAGAGGTTCTGGAATTGAAGGCCAATCCAGATAAACCTGCTCGAGGGGTCATTGTTGAAGCCAAATTGGACAGGGGGAGAGGTCCGGTGGCGACGGTTCTTGTGCAAGAAGGAACTCTGAAGACAGGGGATGTTTTTGTTGCAGGCTCCCATTACGGCAGAGGGAGAGCCATGCTAAACGACAGGGGACATAAGATCGAAGAAGCCAGACCCTCTATCCCTGTAGAGGTCGTGGGTTTTACCGATGTGCCAGAGGCAGGGGATCCCTTCATCGTCGTTTCCGAAGAGAGGATGGCCAAGCAGATCAGCCTTTACCGGCAGGAAAAAATTCGGGAAAAAGAACTTTCAAAGTTGAGCAAGATCTCTTTGGAGGAGCTCTATGATAAGATTAAGAAAGGGGAAATTAAGGAGCTCAACGTGATCATTAAAGCAGATGTACAAGGATCGATCGAGGCGGTGAAAGAAGCCTTAAAAAAGCTCTCTACCGATGCCGTGAAAGTCAATATCATTCATGATGCCGTAGGTGGGATTACAGAAACGGATGTAAATTTGGCTTTGGCTTCGAATGCAATCATCATCGGCTTTAATGTGAGACCGGGACAGAAAGCTCAGAGCCTTGCTGAGCAGGAGCACGTGGATATACGCACGTATTCCGTGATTTACGATGCCATCGATGATATCAGGAAGGCCTTGGAAGGACTCTTGGAGCCCACTTATAAGGAACATATTCTGGGCAGGGCACAGGTGTTACAGCTTTTTAACGTCCGCAAGGTGGGGACCATTGCTGGTAGTCTGATTCTGCATGGCAAGGTGGTGAGGGGATCCCATGCGAGGGTTCTCAGAGATAATGTGGTGATTTATGACAGCCGCATTGGTTCGCTCAAGCGGTTTAAGGACGATATGAAAGAGTGCGCTGAGGGTTTCGAGTGTGGCATCTGGATTGAGAATTTTAATGACGTCAAACCAGGAGATATCATCGAATCCTATGAGATGGAGGAGATTCAACCTCGACTCTCCTAAATTCTATCGGCGTACTCCATAGTTTAGGACTGAGAAAGGAGAAGGAGATGGTGGTCGGAATTTGTCAGCTCGATTTTCGGATTCCCGAGAACCATTCACTAAAAGGAAAGCGTCATGTGATCCGAAAACTGATGGACCGCGTAAGACATCGGTTTAATGTCGCCATCTCGGAGGTTGGAGATAATGACCTCTGGCAAAGGGCCCAGATCGGCATCTGTACAGTGGGGAACGATCGGAGGCACATCAATTCTAGTTTAGATAAAGTCATCGACTTCATCGAGAAGATGAATCTCGTTGAAATGGTGCACACGGAAATGGAGATTATAACGGTGTAAAGGAATTCCATGCCGTGAGAGGAGCACGTCAGCCCGAATGCCTTTAAAAGCAAACCCTTCAAGGGAAAGGAATTCATAAGAGGTGACGGAAGGAAAGCGCTCCGAAAAAGTAGCAGATATGATTCAAAAGGAGATCTCACAGATGCTCTTGCGGACGCTCAAGGACCCCCGAATTGGCTTTGTCACGATCACGAGGGTTGCGGTCTCTGAGGATTGTCGATTGGCCAAGATCTACTTCAGCGTAACTGGAACACCTGCCGAAAGGGAGAGATCGACAGAAGGATTGAACAGTGCGAAGGGATATGTTCGAAGAGAATTGGGTCGTCGGATGAGACTGAAGTACACTCCAGATATCACGTTCCAGTTTGATCCTTCCATTGAGTATGCGATTCATATTGGAGAGGTCATCGAACAGTTGAAACAGGAAGGGGAGAAGGATGGGGATGAGGGTTGATGGTCTACTCATCGTCGATAAACCTGAAGGGATTACTTCTCTCGATGTAGTGAGAGAGGTAAAACGCAGGTTGGGGGCGAAGAGGGCAGGTCATATTGGAACCCTCGACCCCTTTGCCACAGGAGTGCTTCCTATTGTCATCAATGAAGGGACGAAATTAGTTCCTTTCTTGGATGAGGAGCCCAAGGAGTACGAGGGCCTGATGAAATTAGGAGAAGAAACGACAACGGATGACTTGAGTGGAGAAATCGTGCACTGCCAGACTTGGGAGGGTGTATCCCCTGAAATGATTCATGATGTCCTCCGAACTTTCTTGGGTAAGATTCAGCAAATCCCTCCCATGTTTTCAGCTATAAAAGTTGAGGGAAGACCTCTTTATCGATTGGCGCGGAAGGGGATTGAGGTCGAGCGAAAGGAGAGAGAGGTGGAGATCTTTCATATCCAGATTGAGGAGCTTCACCTTCCCCAGGTTCGTTTCAGGGTCTCTTGCTCAAAAGGGACTTATATCCGTTCTTTGGCCAGAGATATTGGGAGGAAGATAGGGTGTGGCGCTCACCTGCTTCAATTGAGACGGCTTCGCAGTGGTCTTTTTACCCTAGAAAAAGCGATCCCATGGGAGACCCTCAAGGATCTGTCGAAAACCGAAAATTTTTCCCCGTGGCTCATTTCATTGAAGGATGCCTTGCCGAGTTTGCCGGAGGTGATTGGGGATGAACGATTGATAAGGAAGGTCCGCTTTGGGAAGGAGGTGGTGGTTCGAGACCTGTCTCCCGAAACCCTTCCAGTCTTTGAAAGGGGAGCATGGCTAAAGATTACCTCTCCTAAGGAGGGGTTAGTGGCTATTTTGAGATCAGAGGTCAGAGGCACCGACATCCCACAGACAACCCCAGAGACGATCGCCCTACGTCCATTAAGGGTATTTAAACCGAGAAAAGAAGATAACATAGAGAATACGTTTAGCCTGAAGGAGGCATTTCATGGCACTGGCTCAAGAGAGGAAAAAAGAAATCATCGGACAGTTTAAGAACCACGAAAGGGATACTGGCTCACCAGAGGTCCAGATCGCCCTGCTCAGTGACCGTATCCGATATCTCACTGAACATTTTAAGGTCCACAAACGGGATCATCACTCCCGGAGGGGTCTGTTGAAGCTTGTGGGCCAGAGGAGGAGACTCCTCAATTACCTCAAAGATAACAAGGTAGAGCGATATCGAATGATCATCGACAAGTTGGGCCTTAGAAAGTAAGGCTTTTGTATTCATTGACAAATGAGATGCCAGTTGAATCAAAGGAGTGAATAGAACGATATGGTTCAGAAATTACAAATCGATTTTGGCGGAAGGCTTTTTTCTATCGAAACAGGAAGAGTCGCGAGACAGGCGACTGGTGCTGTACTGGTACAGTATGGCGAAACCGTCGTGTTGGTCACTGCTGTAACAGCAGAAAAGAAACGGGAAGGAGTTGACTTCCTCCCCCTGACGGTAAACTATTTGGAAATGACTTATGCCGCCGGGAAGATCCCGGGAGGTTTTTTCAAAAGGGAAGGGAAACCTAGCGATCGCGAGACGCTCATCTCCCGTTTTATCGATCGACCCTTAAGACCCCTCTTCCCCAAAGGATTTCATAATGAAATCCAGATCATCGCCACGGTTCTTTCAGCTGACCAAGATAACGATCCTGCCATCTTGGGAATGATCGGGGCTTCCTCTGCGCTCTCCCTCTCCCAGGTCCCGTTCGGCGGGCCGATCGGAGGAGCCAAGGTGGGCCGTATCGATGGGGAGTATGTGCTCAATCCCACCCATGAGGAACTTGAGCTGAGTGACATTGACCTCTTTGTTGCTGGAAGCGAGAATGCGATCATCATGGTGGAGGGGAGTGCGAAAGAGGTGAATGAAAGAGAGATCCTGGAGGCAATTTTATTCGGCCATCAATCTTTGAAACCAGTGATCGATCTTCAGAAACAGTTAAGGGAGATGGTCGGGGTATTCGTGAAAGAAGTCGATATCCAGAAACCGGAGGATGCGGTTTATGAAAAAGTGGAAGCCTTTGCCCGTGAGAAACTGGTAGAGGCCTTCCAAATCACCGAAAAAACGAATAGGCGGGACAGGCTAGAAGAGATCCTCCAGTCCACATTTCAGGAATTGGAAGCAGAAGACGAAAACGCTCAGAAGATGGTCCGAATGGCTCTCGAGGAGAGCAACCGTAAGCTTGCCAGGAGGCTGATCTTAGACCGAAAGCAAAGGATTGACGGAAGGGGCCTCTCAGAGATCCGTCCCATCTCTTGCGAAGTGGGCATCCTCCCCAGGACTCATGGCTCTGCTCTCTTCACCCGTGGAGAGACGCAGGTTCTGGCTGTGGTCACCTTTGGCACTTCAGAGGATGAACAGAAGATCAACTCCCTGGCAGGAGAAACCTATAAGTCTTTCATGCTCCACTATAACTTTCCTCCTTTCTCCGTAGGCGAAGCCTCTCCCTTGAGATCACCGAGCCGGAGGGAGATCGGCCATGGGGCATTGGCGGAACGGGCGATTCTCCCCATCCTGCCGTCTAACGAAAATTTCCCGTATACCATTCGAATTGTCTCGGAGGTGCTGGAATCGAATGGCTCATCCTCCATGGCCACCGTCTGTGGGGCAAGCCTCTCTCTGATGGATGCAGGGGTTCCCATTAAAGCGCCCGTGGCCGGGATTGCGATGGGCTTAATCCTTGAGGATGGGGAAGCCGCTGTCCTGTCCGATATCCTTGGCGATGAAGACCATTTCGGGGATATGGATTTCAAAGTAGCGGGAACCGCGGAAGGTGTGACAGCTATCCAGATGGATATCAAGATTCGAGGCCTGTCCAAAGAGATCCTGGAAAGTGTTCTCGATCAGGCCCGGGAGGGTAGGCTTCACATCCTCGAGAAGATGCGAGAGACCATCTCTGAACCCCGGAAAGACCTTTCCCGGCATGCTCCGAGGATCGTCACCCTCAAAGTTAAACAGGAAAAGATCCGGGATATCATCGGGCCAGGAGGAAAGAATATTCGAAGCATTGTAGATCAGACTGGGGTGAAGGTAGATGTAGAAGATTCAGGAATGGTAAAGTTGGCCTCCCCGAATTACGAAGCCATTGAGAAAGCCATCTATATGATCAAAAGGCTTACACAGGAAGTGGAGGTCGGAGGCTTATATACAGGGAAAGTAAAGCGAATTCTAGGCTTCGGTGCGATTGTTGAACTCTTTCAAGGAACGGACGGTCTCATTCATATCTCCCAATTGGCAGAAAGCCATGTCAAGGAGGTCTCGGATATCCTGAAGGAAGGAGATGAAGTATTGGTAAAGGTCATTGATATTGATGCACAGGGTCGCATCCGGTTGAGCCGGAAGGCTGCTCTGAGAGAGACGAAACAGTCTATCGAAGGGACAGGGTAATAGACATCCATCTCTTCCCATCCCGTCTCTAGGAAGTGGGGAGGCCAGACTAACGGTAAGACACAAAATGGATGGGGCAAGTAAGAAAACTCCTGATTGCATGAATCACTCATGGCTCATCACTGGTGCGGGTTATCAGAAGACCGTTCTCGACAACGGTATCCGGGTGATCACCGAGCAGATCCCTTATCTGAAATCGGTCTCTATCGGCGTCTGGGTTGCCACGGGGTCCAGAGATGAACAGGCCCAAGAAAACGGAATCTCTCATTTCATTGAACATCTCCTCTTCAAAGGGACAGAAAGAAGAACAGCTTTTGACATTGCCAAAGAGATTGACTCTGTCGGTGGAAGCCTAAATGCCTTCACAGGAAGGGAATACACCTGTTTCTATGCAAAGGTGATCGATAAAAATCTACCTTTGGCGATCGATTTGCTGTCCGATATTTTCCTCCATTCCCGAATGTATGGAAAAGATGTGGAGAAGGAGAGGTTGGTCATCCTCCAAGAGATTAAGATGGTGGAGGATACTCCGGACGATTACGTTCACGACCTTTTCAGCCGGGTCTGCTGGGGAGACCACCCACTCGGTTTTCCGATTTTTGGAACCTCTGAGCTTGTCCAAACCTTCACTCGGGATCAAATCTACCAGTTCCTGAAGGAAAATTATCAACCGAATCGTATCATCATCTGTGCCGCGGGGAATCTTGAACACCAAAAGGTAGTCGACCTCGTTGGTGAAACGTTTGGCCATCTGCTAACCTCGAATAAGGCCAAGGAAAGGCTGAGACCCGATTCGATCTCTGCCAAGAATATTTGGAATCGGGATCTAGAGCAGGTCCACTTCTGCCTTGGTACTAAGGGCCTCCAATACAACCATGCCCTTCGGTTCGCCTCCTATATCTTGAATACCATTCTCGGAGGAGGAATGAGTTCCAGGCTTTTTCAGGAAATCCGTGAAAATCGTGGCCTGGCCTATTCAGTCTACTCCTATCTCCCAGCTTATATCGATACAGGCCTGGTCGTGGTTTATGCAGGGACCAATGGAGACTCTTTTCAGGAGGTCATGGATCTCATTCTTAAGGAATTCGATCGCCTCAAAAAGGAACCCTTTAAGAATGGGGAACTGGAGACGGCCAAGGAACAACTTAAGGGAAATCTTCTGCTCAGCCTCGAGAGTTCGGATAATCTTATGACCCGATTGGCAAAGAATGAAATGTACTTTGGTTCTTACCTCCCTGTGGAGAAGATTCTCAAGGGGATTGACGAAGTCGAGGAAGAGGTTGTCCGACGTTTGGCCGAAGGACTCTTCGATGAACGCTACTTCTGTTTGACCGTTCTTGGACCGATGGATGGGCACCCTTTGGATAAATCCTCATTCAAATCGCATCGATCGAGTGAATGAAAATTTATATTAAACGTCTGAAGAAAAATCATCCCGTCTCTTTGCCTCAATATATGACCGAGGGCTCTTCCGGAATGGATCTCTTCGCCTGCTTGGAGAAGGAAGTGACTCTAGAACCTGGGGAGAGAAGGCTCATCCCGACCGGGATTTCCGTTGCAATCCCAGAGCGGTATGAAGGCCAAATCAGACCTCGCAGTGGGCTAGCGATTCAAAAAGGGATTAGTATCGCTAATGGGCCGGGAACTGTCGACGCCGACTATCGGGGAGAGGTTGGCGTTGTCCTCATCAACCTTGGGAAGGAGCCCTTTACGGTCCGTGACGGAGATAGGATCGCACAGATGGTTATCTCCCAGGTTTTTCGGGTCACGTTAGAAGAGGTTGAGGAGCTTCCACCTACCCGGAGGCAAGGAGGAGGATTTGGTCACACAGGTGTTTGATAAGGGCCCGAGACGGGTAATGGCATCTCACAAAAAGCAGAGGGCCCTTTTCCCTCTGCTTTTTATTTAGTTTACTTCGTTCTTGAAAAGAAGGGTAAAGTGAATTGAGGTATATGAACCAAAGGTTGGATCAGTTTCTCCATTACCTTATCGTTGAAAGGGGGTTTTCAAAGAATACGATTGAGGCTTACGGTCATGGTTTGAATAGGTTCTCAAATCATCTCAGAGGAAAAGGGATTCGGGAATGGAGCAATGTCACCAAATTCGAGATCAAGGCGTTTCTCCTCCTCCTGAAGAGGAAGGGGTTTTCAACCAAAACCGTTGCAAGAAATTTGGTGGCGATTCGTACCTTTTTCAAATTCTTGACTCAGGAAGGAATCTTAGAGGTTAATCCCACGGAAGAGCTGGAGTCTCCCAAGATAGCGAAAACCTTACCAAAGATTTTGTCGTTGAAAGAGGTGGAACAGCTATTGGAACAACCGAATCTCCAGACACCTCTGGGGATCAGAGACCGAGCCATGCTGGAGTTGCTCTATGCGACAGGGATGAGGGTATCTGAGCTGGTTCGACTGCCAATGAACCAGGTAAACCTGGAAGGGGGATACGCTCGCCTCTACGGGAAAGGGTCGAAGGAAAGGATCGTTCCCCTCGGAGGGGAAGCGATGAAGTGGGTGAATCTCTATTTGAAGACCGTTCGAGAAAAGCTCGCCAAAGGAAAGGAGAGCCAATTCCTTTTCATCAATCGGTCAGGGAAGGGGATGAGCCGGCAGCGTTTCTGGAAAAATCTGAAGGCCTATGGTCAGAGGGCTGGTATTCAGAAGAAGATTGCCCCCCATCTTCTCCGCCATTCCTTTGCCAGTCATCTATTAGAGAGGGGTGCAGACCTTCGCTCTGTTCAAATGATGCTTGGTCATGTGGATATTTCGACGACTCAGATTTATACTCATGTGACTGGAGAAAGATTGAAGAAGGTTCATCAACGATACCATCCGCGAGGGTGAAAATAGAAGGTTTAGAGTTAAAAATTTAGAGTTAAGGTTTTCGAATATCCATTCACCCTATAACTCATAATTTTTAATTCTTAACTTAAAATTGGAGTTTATGGACGTCATCACTACTCATACGAACGCGGATTTCGATTCCCTGGCCTCTATGTTGGCCGCAAAAAAGCTCTACCCCGATGCGGTCTTGGTCTTTCCGGGATCCCAGGAGAGGAGTCTACGTGACTTCTTTATCCATTCTACCCTCTATGCTTTTGAGGTGGAACGAATGAAAAATATTGACTTCCAGGAAGTGAAACGCCTCATTCTAGTGGACACTCGCCAGATCAGTCGCATCGGAAAGTTTTCCGAGGTGGTCTCAAAACCCGATCTGGAGATTCATATCTATGACCACCACCCTCCCTCTTCGGATGATCTTCACGGGTCTTTGGAAGTTATCTCCGAGGTGGGAGCGACTGCTACCCTTCTTCTGAACGTCCTGCGGGGGAGAGGGATTGAAATCACATCGGATGAAGCCACGGTGATGTTGCTCGGCATTTATGAGGATACAGGAAACCTCGCCTTTCCCTCGACGAAAGAGGAGGATTTGATAGCAGCAGGATACTTGATTCGGAAAGGGGCCAATCTCAATATCCTTTCCAATGTGATCCCGAAGGAACTCACAGCAGAACAGGTTTTCCTTCTCAACGACCTTATCCAATCAGCGACCCGATATAGCGTTCACGGGATTGATATGGTCATTGCACAAGCCTCTGTGGATCGTTACATCGGGGACATCGCTGTCCTTGTCCATAAACTGAAAGATATGGAAAATTTAGATGTCCTCTTTGTGCTGGTTCGCATGGAAGATCGGATCTATTTTATCGGTAGGAGTCGAATCGAAGAGGTTAATGTGGCAGAGGTAGCTAGCGAATTCGGAGGGGGAGGACACCCAACGGCTGCTTCCGCTACACTAAAAGGGACAACCCTCATCGAGGCCCATGATAGACTGGTGAAGGTGCTTGAGGAAATGGTGAGGCCGAAGAGGAGTGCAAGAGATGTCATGGTCTATCCAGTCAAGACCATCGAACCTGAGAGAACCTTGGAGGAAGCTGGGGATATGCTCACTCGCTATAACCTGAATATTCTCCCAGTCCTTCGGGATGAGAAGGTTATCGGGTTAATTTCCAAACAATTGGTCGAAAGGGCCCTCCATCACGGGCTTCAAGGATCTTTAGTGAAGGAGTATATGACGACAGAATTCCCCATCGTCTCCCCGGATACCTCTTTTTCTCGCATTCAGGAATTGATCATCGTGCAGAATCAGAGCCTTCTCCCTGTTCTTGAAAAGGACCGACTGGTAGGTACCATCTCCGTCGGGGATGTCATGCGAGTCCTCCAGGAGGAGATGCTGAAATCGGTGAAAGGACCTCCCACTCTGGAGAGCCAACCCCTCTATGCCCGAAAAAAAATGATCTCCAAAATCATGAAAGAGCGGTTCCCTGAAAGGATTCATGATCTGCTGATGCAATTTGGGAGGGTAGGGGATGATTTGGGATATTCGGTTTATGCTGTCGGCGGTTTTGTAAGAGACCTTTTGATGAGGGTCGAAAACTTCGATGTAGATATTGTGGTAGAGGGAGATGGGATCCGTTTGGCGGAGGAATTCGAGAAGAAGTCTCCCTGCCGAATTCGTGCTCACAAAAAATTTGGGACGGCCATCATCCTCTTTCCAGATGGTCTGAAGGTCGATGTGGCAACGGCTCGCCTAGAGGTTTATGATTTTCCGGCTGCTCTCCCCACGGTGGAAAGAGGGTCCATCAAGATGGACCTCTACCGGAGGGATTTCACCATTAACACGCTTGCCATCCAGCTCAATCCGAAGGCCTTTGGAGAGCTGATTGATTTTTTCGGCGGGGTCAAAGATATTAAAGAAAAAGTGGTTCGAGTCCTTCACAATCTCTCTTTTGTCGAAGATCCAACCCGCATCTTTCGGGCCATCCGTTTTGAACAAAGATTGGGATTCCAGATTGGAAAACATACACAGAATCTGATGAAGAATGCAGTCAAGATGGGTTTTATGGACCGCCTCTCAGGAGGTCGAATTCTTTCTGAACTCATTCTCATCCTTGAAGAGGAGAATCCCATCCCCGCTCTGAAACGGATGAGCGAATTTAATCTCTTCCATCTCCTTCACCCCCACCTTAAATTCGACGAGGAAGTAGAAAACCTTTTTGCGCAGATCCATCACGTCGTCTCATGGTTTGATCTTCTCTTCTTGGAGGAGCGATACGAACGGTGGCTGATCTATTTTTACGGTCTTACCGATTTCCTGAAAGAGGGAGAAATCCATGAGATCTGTGAACGATTGGCTATGAACGGTAGAACCCGCAGGAAGGTGACGGAAGGAAAACGCCAGGGCGACCAGTCACTGCTTCAAATCTTCTCTTGGATCAACACCGATTTTCAACCGAAACGATCAGAAATATATATTGTTCTCGATCCACTTCCCACGGAGACAAAACTTTTCATGATGGCCAAGACCACACAGATGACGACTCGCCGTTACATCTCCCTCTATTTCACTCAATTGAAAGATACGAAACCTTTGTTGAAGGGAAGTGATTTGGTCCAAATGGGCATAAAACCGGGTCCTTCCATTCGAAAGACATTGGCCGATTTGCTCAAGGCCCGATTGGATGAACAGGTGATGACTCGGCAGGATGAGATGGAATACATATCGAAATCTCATGGGACGGAATGATGGTTGGAAACGATTTCTATTCCGAGGAAAAATCGCCTTATACAGTTCGGCTGGAGATGTTTGAAGGCCCCCTCGATCTCCTGTTACATCTCATCCATAAGAACGAAATGGATATCACCAATATCCCCATTGCCCTAATCACCGAGCAATATCTGGAATACCTCAAATTGATGAAAGTTCTTAACCTGGATATCGCTGGGGAATATCTGTTGATGGCCTCCACCCTCCTTCACATTAAGTCGAAGATGTTACTCCCCACCTCTTCCGAGAAAGAGGAGGAGGAAGGAGAGGATCCACGAGCCGAACTCGTAAGAAGGCTCTTGGAATATCAGAGATATAAGAATGGAGCGGCTGAGCTTGAGAGAAGACCCATGCTCGATCGAGATGTTTTCGTTCGATCGGCTCTCGTTGATGATGTAGAATGTAAGGAGGAAAGGATTGAGGTAAACCTTTTTGAACTGCTCGATGCCTTCCGTCAGCTCTTAGAGAGGGCGAAGGCAGAGGCCTTCCATGAAGTGATTTTGGATCGGGTTAGCGTTGAGGAGAAAGTTCAAGAAATACTCTCGCTTCTTCAAAGGGAGAACCGGAGCATAGCTTTTCATTTCCTGTTCCCAGAGCAAGCCTCTCGGAGAGTGATCATCGTCACTTTCTTGGCAATCCTGGAACTGGTTAAGATGAAACTTGTCCGTATCTTTCAACCGGCTCCTTTTGAGACGATTCGATTATCACCGGTTTAAACTTGAAACGCTTAGCGCTCTGCGCATAGCGAAATGGGGAGGAACGGATGAAGCGAAAACGAATCTTAGTAGGCTTGGGCGTAATCATTGCACTGCTCCTTTTCTTCTTCGCGACTCTCTTCTTCATCGGACGATGGATGGGAAGACCGGGTCGCTTCGCCTTTGGGGATAAGATTGCCATCGTGGAAATCAGAGGGGTGATCGCACAATCTTCTGAAATCATCGAAGAAATTCATCGATACGTCGACGATGAGGGGGTGAAGGGAATCATCCTGAGGATCGACTCTCCTGGAGGAGGGGTAGGGCCGGCACAGGAGATCCATCGAGAGATATTGAAGATCAAATCGAAGAAGAAAGTAGTCACCTCTATGGGTTCCGTTGCAGCCTCGGGGGGCTACTATATTGCCTGTGCCTCTGATGTCATTGTTGCCAACCCGGGAACGATCACAGGGTCGATTGGTGTTGTGATGGAATTTACCAACATCGAGGAGCTCTTCAAGAAGATCGGGATCAAGGGGGTGGTGCTCAAAAGCGGAGAACACAAAGATATCGGTTCCCCCTTTCGAGAGATTACGCCGGAGGAGAAGAAGATCGTCCAAGGGGTGATCGATAATGTTCACCAACAGTTCATTCAGGCCGTGATGGACGGAAGAAAACTGGATCGTTGGAAAGTGGCCCAGGTTGCCGATGGTCGAATCCTGACAGGAGAACAGGCCAAACAGTTGGGTTTGGTCGATCAGATCGGAAACCTTCAGGATGCCATCGATACGACTGCCAACATGGTAGGGATTGTAGGAAAACCCAACATCCTCTATCCCAAAAAGAGATTCTCCCTCTGGGAGCTTTTGATCAGGGAGACCGTCTCTGTCATTTTGGAAACCTTAAATGAGAAGGGGGTAGAATTGAACTACCGCCTGCTGTCACCGGCTGGCTAAGAGTCCTTCTCCTTCACCATCCACTCGGAGATTTGCTTTACGTCCTCCCAGACCTCCCTTTTCCGTTCTGGATTCCGCAATAAGAAGGCAGGGTGATAAGTTGGAAAGACCTTGATCCCTGTGAAGTCAAAGACCCTTCCCCGGAGTCCTGTAATCTTGGCATTGGTATTTAGAAGCGTCTGGGCAGCAAAAGTCCCTAAGGCACAGATGATCTTGGGGCGAATGGCTTGGATCTGCTTCATGAGAAAGGGATAGCAGCTTTCGATCTCATCTGGCTCTGGATTCCGATTCTGCGGAGGTCGGCATTTGATGATATTGGCGATATAGACTTCCTCCCGTTGAAGATGGATGGATTGAATAATTTTGGTTAAGAGTTGTCCAGCCTTCCCGACAAAAGGTCTGCCTTGAAGGTCTTCGTCATACCCAGGCCCCTCTCCAATAAACATCAATGTCGCCTTCTCATCGCCCTCTCCAAAAACGATAGTACGACGGGTTCGGTGGAGTTTGCATCGCCGACAATCTCCCAATTCTTTTTGAACCTCTTCCAATGTTTGGGGTGTCGGACTGGAGAACGAATTTTCCGACTTCCTCCCACTGGAGGGGAAACCCTCGACTCCCATTTCTCTTAGATAGTCGAGATAGGATTTAAGATGAGCAATAATTTCCAAAACTTTATTTTCCATTAAATTTATTTCTCCAATTATTTTCAAATAGCCCTTTTCTCATCTCCTGTCAAGTTCCGTAAGAGAGATTTCTAAAAAGGTGCAGATCCAATGCATATGCAAGAGTTCAGGTATGGATGTTTTGCTTCAATAATATTAAATTATGTGGGGAGCTTGGGCGCACGGTGCTAAGGCTCCACTTAATAACAAAAATTTGCATTCACAAATTTCATAAAAAGCTGTATGATTACGGCGAAAAGAGCAAAAGGGCAAGGGGCATTGGAAAAAATTAAAAATAATTTTTGTCTTTATTCCAAGAAGCCATTAGAACACGAAACCGACTAATGAAATAAAGCCCAGAGGATAGGGCGGAGCAGTCGGGCTGTGGTAACAAAAGAGCGGAACAGGGACTGTGGATAGTAAGAGCAATTCATTATTGAATGAGGCCCGAGCGGTTGCGGAGCGGATCCATAGCCTGCGCGACTTTCTGGAATTTCTCTCTGAGCACGGCCAGTGCATCACCTGGCCCGACACGGTGATGCCGGAGCCCGATATCCGCAATGTGGCGGTCGCCGCCGGTCGTGATGCGATGAACGGCCCAGCGATCATCTTCGACAAGATCACTGGCTATCCGGGCAAGCGCATCGTGGTGGGCGTTCACGGGAGCTTTACCAACCTCGCCTTACTCCTGGGCTATCCCAAGGGCACGACCATTAAAGAATTATTCTACGAGTTCGTCGGGCGCTGGGGTGCAGACAAGCCCTTGATCAACCGTATCGAACCGGGCAAGGCGCCGGTCCACGCGCATCGTGTGGAACGGAACATCAATCTCTACGAGCTGATACCATTATATCGCATCAATGAATACGACGGAGGGTTTTATATCGCCAAGGCCAATATCGTTAGCCGCGATCCGAGCGATCCCGATGACTTCAATAAACAGAATGTTGGTATCTATCGCATCCAAGTCCATGGACCGGACCAGCTCACCATCATGACGGTGCCCAGCCACGATCTGGGCCAACAAATCATGATGGCGGAACGGGAAGACCTGCCCATGAAGGTGGCTATCATGATTGGCAATCATCCCGCCATGGCCCTGTTTGCAGCAACCCCGGTCAACTATGACGAATCGGAGTTCGCGTATGCCTCCCAGATGATGGGCAGCCCGTTAGACCTCACGCAGTCTGGCAACGGCATGGACATTCTGGCCAATAGTGAAATGGTCATCGAAGCCGAGTTGGTGCACAATAAACGCGCGTTAGAGGGACCTTTCGGTGAATTTCCGGGCAGCTATTCCGGCGTACGACACGTGCCGGTTTTCAAAGTGACCGCGGTTTCCCACCGAGCCGACCCCTTTTTTGAGAGTATCTATGTCGGCCAGGGATGGACCGAGCATGACACCCTCATCGGACTGAACACCTCGGTTCCCATCTATGCGCAACTGAAGCAGACCATGCCCGAAGTTGTCGGGGTTAATGCCCTTTACCAGCACGGACTGACGGCAATCATTTCGGTTCAGAATCGGTTCGCCGGCTTCGCCAAATCGGTGGCGATGCGCGCTCTCGGGACCCCGCACGGCCTATTGTACCTGAAGAACTTGATCTTGGTGGACCAGGATGTCGATCCATTCGATCTGAACCAGGTCATGTGGGCCTTGTCCACTCGGACCCGCGCGAGCGACATCGTCGTCATTCCCAACATGCCCATGGTCATCGTTGATCCGGCGGCGGAGGTCCCAGGAAAGGGTCATAGGCTGATTATCGATGCGACCAGCCATATGCCGCCGGACCCCGTGGGTGCCGATGCCAAGATCATCACTCCGCCGACCGGAAAGGAAATCGATGATCTGGCCAAGCGTATCAAAGCCCTGCAAGGAGATCGAAAGCAATGACCAGTTGCCCCCGCTGCCGTGCTGATCAGTCTCATTGTCGTGAGGAATGGCAGGGTCTCGAATCCGGCAAGCTCGTCTGGACCGTCTGGCACTGCACGCGTTGTTCTTTCACCTGGCGCGACACCGAGCCGCCGCGCTCCATCGACTATGCTGTTCGTGAGGCCTTTTTCAGAGTGGATCCAGATCGGCCGGAGAACTACGGCCAGATTATCCCTCCTGCGGGAACCCGCGACTGAATGACGCAAATCGACACAGCAGGAATGCCATCCAACAAACAGTCGTACAGCTAAAGAGAAGGTCTTGGACGCAGTCGAAGGGGCAAGGGAAAAAATTGGTCCAAAAATCTGCGTTCGTCATCGCATTGTGAAACCCCCGGTGACCAAAATGGTTTCCCCCGTAATATAGCTTCCATCGTCTGAAACCAGAAGCAGTACAGCTCCTAAGAGGTCCTCAGGTCTTCCGATTCTGCCAAAAGGATTTTGTTTTTCCATTCTGTCAATATGATCTCGAGGGGAGCGTGACAAGGCCCCCTCTGTTCCTATAAATCCGGGGGCAATCGCATTAACATTCACATTATACTCGGCTACCTCCAAGGCTAAGACCTTTGTGAAGGCAACAATGCCTGCCTTAGCCGCCGAGTATTGAGCAAATCTGGGAATTACTGCAAAGGCCATATTCGATGCAATGTTCAAAATTTTTCCACTCCCTTGATCAATCATCGTTCTTAGGAAAGCCCTTGAACAGAGAAATGTGCCTCGAAGACAGGTATTGATCACCGCATCCCATTGTTCATCGGTCATCTCTATGACCTTTGATACTCGTGGGAATCCTGCATTGTTTACAAGGATGTCTAGTCGCCCAAATCTTTGTAAAACGGCTTCGGCCATTTGGTTTACTTCTTGCGTGTTCGAAACATCAGCCAAAAATACCATCGATTCCCGCCCAATTCTCTTGATCTCATCAGATATTTCCTTAGCCCGCTCTCTCTGTAAGGGAACATCATTGATGACAACATGAGCCCCTTCTTTAGCCAAGGCAGAAGCAATAGCCCTGCCTATCCCGTTGGCACTTCCTGTGACCAAGGCAATTTTTTCATTTAACCGCATAGCCTCTCCTTTCCCCTTCAAAATCTCAATCCCTATTTATGACCTAAAGATTGGCTCATTCTTATCTCCAACAAAACCATAGGTGATATCAATGATGAGTAGACCAGGTATTTTTCCCTAAAGCCACCTTTCCGCCCAAATCCAGTCCATTGATAAACTTTTTTGTCCCTCTCCGTTACGAATCTATTCGATATCCGCATTTTTCCTCTCCATCGATTATTTCATGCGTAAGAGATATAAAGAAATCGACAATAGATGTCAAGACATTATCGAAAGGTAATCCCTCAGTTAGGAATTCCTTGGCCCCCTTTTCGCGATGCCTAAGGTTCCTCATAAAATGATTGGTCCATCCGCATGATAAAATTCTCGAAGCATTTCTGTCGGATCATCAGTGGGAAACCCAATATTTATCTGCATAAATGAAGAATCACATCGAAAGGAACATTTGCATTGACAAACAGACTGAAATTAGCTAAGGTCTCCAAGGCATTTAGATTGCATAGTTATTCAGTTTCTAAAATCAAAGGATCTTAAGAAGAGAAACATTTGTATTAATGAAATAAAAGTTTGTATGGGAAGAAGACTCGCACGTCCTGTCGATATTATTGGTGTCGGCATTACCAAATTGGGCCTCGTAACAGAAACGGCTGAGATTATGAACATGACCAGCCGGGAGCTTTGGACCTGGGCCGCTTATGAGGCGATGCAAGATGCAGGGATAACACCTAAGGAAATTGATGCATTATTTGTTGGCAACATGGTGAGCGAACTGTCTGAAGACCAGTACCACCTTGGAAACATATTAATCCAGTGGACGGGAATGGGTACTGGGAATGGAGCTTGGAAATCAGCGGTTCGATTGGAGGGGGCTTGTGCCTCATCCTCCCATGCGATCCGCCAAGGTGTCTTCACTATTGCAGCCGGAATGTATGATATCGTCATCGCTGGAGGGGTCGAGATCAACAATGCGAAGATAGGGTCAAAGGCCCCCGGAGAACCCAGAAGAATGACCAATGAAGAAAGACTCCGGTGCATCTATTGCCACTATGACCAGGCATGGGATTTGCCCCAATTATCTCTTCAGGACATGAATTTGAGTCAATGGATAATGGCTTATATGAAGCGCTACGGGCTGGATATAGAAACCTTATACGATGTCCTGGACGCACGGATATCATCTAATAATTTTAATGGTCAATTCAATCCAAAAGCCTATTGGAACCGCCCTTTGGAGGATGCTGCTGCCGATGCAGGATTCAGCAATTCCAGGGAATATCTACGATCCTCTGAACATAATCCCATAGCCCATTGGCCCCTTAGGCTCTGGGATGGTCCTCGACGTTGCGACGGCGCAGGCACTGTCATTCTCTGTGCTGCGGAGTTATCAAAGCAATTTCAACAAAAACCCATCCATTATCTTGGAACGGGAAACTCTCATGGCACGAGCCTGAGCGAAAAGATGTATACTCACCCTATGATCATCGAATCCTCACGGCAGGCCTACGAAATGGCGGGGGTATCTCCCGGAGATATCGATGCTGTCGAAGTCTATGATTATCTCGCATCTGAATACCTGATCCCTTTGGAGGATTTAGGTTATTTTGGAAGAGGAGAGGTCTGGAAGGCTCTGATCGAAGGGAGAACAACCTTTAAAGGGGATAGACCCGTTAATCTTAGTGGGGGATCGAGTGCAGGTTCGGCAGTAGGTTCTATAGGTGTCATCCAAACTTACTACTTAGTGAAGCAGCTACGAGGAGAAGCAGGAGCTAACCAAATAGAGCCAGTCCCAAGAATAGGATTGGCTTATGATTGTGGTGCAGCGCGGGATGCAGTGGTTCATATCTTCGGGAGGTAGTGAAGTGCAACCGGTTGTGAATCTGTTCTATAACTACCTGAAAAAAGAAAATATCATGGGATTTCGATGCTCAGGATGTGGAATCATTTTATTCCCTCCACAGGGGCTCTGCCCGAATTGTGGAAGCAATGATTTCTCATGGATTCCGATGAGCGGAAGAGGAAAGCTGATGTTCGCCTCTGTCGGCCCTCATCGAATGATGGGAATCCAATTTCTCCAAGGAACGGTAAGACTTGAAGAAGGATCTTGGGTATCCGGGATGGTATTAGATGAATCTTTCGACTTATCTAAGCCTGAAAAGATTTTGGGATACAATGAGGCCGATATCAATGTGGTGATGGAAATTATTCAAAATCCTGAAGGAGCGAAAGCCGTCGCCTTTCGGGTGCTCCGGTAATTTTTTTTATGCCTGGAAATTCAAGGATGAGAGTAAAAAATCAATCAAATGAAGGAGGGGACCGTGGCTGGTATTATAGGATATGGAGCATACCTTCCGTTCGCAAGAATCGAAGTGGAGGAGATCCATAGGGTTTGGCGGAATACTTCCTTGGATAAAGTAAAAAATATTCTCAAAGTAAACGAGCGTGCGGTATTGCAACCTAACGAGGATACCATCACGCTTGCTGTAGCGGCAGCCAAAGGGGCGCTCGAGCAGTCTGGTGTGGATCGGGCAAAAATCGATGCCCTTTTTCTGGGGACCTGCACGAACCCTTACGATTCCAGGCCTTCCACCACTGTTATTGCCGAAGCCATTGGGATCAATCCTCATTTCATAGGGGGTGACGTTCAGTTCTCAGGCAAATCCGGAACGACTGCAATTCAAATCTGTCTGGGTCTTATCAAATCTCGAATGGCAAAAATTGGATTGGCCATTGCTTCGGATACGATTAATCGCCACACCTGCCCAGGCCGCATTTATGAATATACCGCCTCTGCAGGATCTGCAGCTTTGCTCGTCGGTGAAGAAGATCCTATCGTCGAGATCGAAGGGACGAGTTCTTACGCCTCAGACCTTTCTGATTTTTTCCGGATGGAAGGGGAACGCTATATTCAAAATATCGGCGCAGGAGGTGAACTCTTCCCAGCCTGGGAGATAGGGTTTGTGGATCATATTGTGCATGCAGGGGAATCTCTGATGAAAGAGATGAATCTCAAACCTAAAGATTATAGTTTTGCCATCTTTCAACAGCCCTATGGTTTTGCACCATTCGCCATTGGGGAAAGACTCGGTTTTACAAAAGAGCAGATCGAACCTGGGGTCATTGCACCGATGATAGGGGATTGCGGTGCAGCCTCATCCCTGCTCGGCCTTGTTCATGTTCTGGACAATGCCGAAAAGGGACAACGGATTTTCCTCACATCCTATGGCTTCGGGGCGGGGAGCGATGCCTTGAGCTTAGAGGTAACTTCGGCATTAGAAGCAAAGAGGCCCAGAGTTCCCCTTTCTAAATATTTGTATGAGAAAAAAAACATGGTGGATTATGCCACGGCATGCAGGCTGGAATACAAATATATGCAGGATTTAAATCCTCTATATATCTGATGGAAGGAGAAGAACATGAGGAGAGTGGCTATCGCTGGTGTGGGTATCACTCCGAGGAACCGAACCTATCTCTCTCAGGCCGATAGGAAGTCATGGAAGGAGTATGTGGCAGATGCCGCCTATGATGCGATCGCCGATGTAAAAAAAGGGCTCCCCCCCAAGGATATCCAGTATGTGGTGGTTAATTATCACGGCGAAGCCTCGGTGGAAGCAGGAGGCATCGGGCCGGTCATCTCAGACACCCTGGGACTACATCCGGTAGGGGTGACTCAGTTGTGCGCCAATTGCACTGGAGCCGGCGTCGGTGCCCACGAAGCCTATGGTCTGGTAGCCTCTGGTCTTTATGATCGCGTCCTGGTGATCGGTTTCGATAAGCGATGGGACTTACTCAATTTTGCAGACAAACGGGCCATGGGAGGGGATTCAGACTATGACTTTGCTTTCGGTTTCGATCATATGCAATTGCAGACCTTGTTGCAGGCGATGGCCTACAAGAAGTATGGCATTCGGACCGTTTTGGAAGCACTGGTGACCTATCGGATGCAGATGTACTGGTATGCAAACCGGAATCCCAACGCAGCCCTGTATGGTGTTCCCTGCCCGGTCAAGACAAAGGAAGAGTTGATGAATATCTGGGAGGAGGAACCGGGAAGCAGCAAGATCAGTCCGGAATTCTGGAAAAAACTGCCTGTAAACAATCCTGTTGAGGGGGCATCTGCCTTTGTCGTGGTTCCAGCTGAAGAGGCGAAATCCTATACGGACAAACCGATCTATATAGATGGCATCGCTTATAAATGCAATAACCATCTTCTCTCCAGCCAGATGTATTACCCTGTTCCCGCCCTGGTCAAGTATGATGCTGCTGATTTCGCAGCACCCCATCTTGCTGTTGAGGAGGCCTATCGTATGGCGAAGGTCAAAGCCGATGCTATCGATTTTGCGGAGCTCTTTGAATCTCATATCACTTCTATTATTCCGACCCTTCAGGCGACTCAGGTTCCGCCTGAAGGAAAGGCTATCTATTTTGTAATCGAAGGCCAGACGGCTATCGATGGGCGGCTTCCCATGGGGACAGATGGTGGAAGAGGCGGGTTTGGCATGACATCGGGTTCAAATGAATCAGACGCCATCTATGAGGCAGTGGTCCAAATGAGGGAAGAGGCCGGAGAGCGGCAGGTGGAGAAAGCCGATGTCTCTGTCGTTGTGGGCATGCAGGGCGAGATGGCCTCTTCCGCGGCTTTGGTACTTCGTAGAGAATAAAGATTTCAATTTCAGGGAAAGGAGTCTGGGTATGAAACTGGCATTCGGGATAGGCGGAACAGACTGGCAGGAGCGGATTAACTTTTCGAAGATGAGGCAGGAACGGCTAGCCAAAGGACAAGCGATGATGAAAAAATATGGCGTAGCTGCTGCCCTCCTCACCCGTAGCGAAAATATTCGTTACATGACAGGTGTTCGAGGGGCACCTGAATTTGCTCCTCAACTCCGCTATGCACTGGTTTTTGCAGAGCATGAGCCCATCCTGTATGAACTTGGTGACGCCCTGGAACATAACAAGGTCCACTGCAACTGGATCAAGCCTGAAAACTGGCGGTACTCCTTTTGTTGGTTGGGTGGGTGCTGTGGTCCGGAAGCCACAACGGATGTAGCAAGGAAGTGGGCTGAGTCTATTGCACAAGACTTGAAGGAGAAGGGGCTGAAGAAGGAGACACTGGGGGTGGATGCCATTGATGAAGCCGGCAGACAGGCCCTAATGAAACTAGGTATTGAGGCAGTTTCGGTGATGCCGGCGATGCGAGAAGCAAGACGTACCAAAACAAAGGAAGAGATTCTGTGCATGAAGATGGGGGTGGCCATTGCCAATGTTGGTTATGCCAGCATTTGTGAAACATTGAAACCTGGACTTCGGGAGTGTGATTTGGGGGGGGTCGCTATGAATGCCATGTTGAAGGCCGGTGCTGAACACGTCAATGCTGGCGCAAGGTCCGGCCCCAATACCTTTGAAGTCTATCATATTGGAAACCTGGATAGGATGATCCAGGTAGGCGATCTGGTCTACGTCAATTTGTGCTCCACGACGTACATGGGATATCGAGTCTGCTACTATCGGAGCTTCATAACAGGAAGAAGACCAAACCAGAAAGAGAAGGACTGGTATAGAAAATTATACGACCGAATCTATGCCGTGATCGATGCGATTAAACCAGGTGCTACTACAGCAGATGCAGCAAAGCATTTTTTACCCGCCAGCCATTGGGGATATGAAGCCGAAGAAAGGATGCTCGTTTCCGAAGTAGGGCATGGCATCGGGATGACCTATGATGAACCGATCATTAGTCGCATCTGGTCCTTTGAACATCCTCAGACTTTTGAGCCTGGTATGGTGATTGCTGTGGAAAGTAGAGAAGGCGAACCCGGCTATGGCGGAGTCCGATTTGAGGAGATGGTGGTTGTAACTGAGAAGGGCCATGAAATCATCACCACTTGGCCAGCAGAAGAAATCATACCAGTGGGTCTAATGGTTGGTTAACGGAATGATTGGATCAGTTGAGCCAACACTGGAACAAAAGGAGGTCATAAAGAAATATGTTTCCAGAACCTTTATACAGGCATGGAGTTCTTCGGACAACAAAGCTGTGGAGGCAGCGGAAGGAGCGATATCGCTTAGTAGGTTCCCGATGTAAGAAATGCGGGCAGCTCTGGTGGCCCGGGCGGCATGGAAAGGTTTGCGGAAGATGCAATTCCAGACATCTGGAAGAGTATGAATTCAGCCATGAGGGAGAACTGTTCGTCCATCATGCAGAAGGGCAAAACTTCCCCATCCAACCGCTTCATGGCTTTGAGGTTTACGGCGATACACGCATTTTCGCCATGGTCAAACTGATCAAGGAAGGAATTTATATTGGTCCCACAGAGATTGTAGATTGCCCCCTAGAGAAGGTCAAAGATGGGATGAAGGTTAAAATGGTATTGCGAAAATTTCGGAGGGAGTCAAACGGAAATTGGATGTACGGATTCATGTGGGCCCCAGCCGAACTTTGAAATAGTACTAATTCTTTTTTATTAATCCATTATTTTCAAGAGTTGGCCAAGAACTAAAAGACCTTGAGAAATTGGAAAAAGGAGTTGATTATGCCGAAACCAAAATCGAAAAAGCTGGGTAAAAAAAAGACTAGTAACAGACCCAACGAAATTACCCTCCTCAAAGAGCTTGTAGCTAGGGCCAACCGGATCTTGTTTCATGAGAAACTTGCTGATTACCACGGCCATGTAAGTGCTCGTGTACCTGGGACTAGGACTTTCCTGATTAAACCATTTTTGGTTCCCTTAAATAAGATTCAGGCTAAGGATATTCTTGTGCTGAACATGGATGAATACATGACCTTCATACGATCCCATCGGGATGAATACAGACAGGAGGTAAAAGGAGAAAAAATTATCAGAAAAGGGATGAGACTTCCTCCCAGAGAGACAGTCCTTCACTTGGCAATCTACGAAGCCCGCCCGGATGTGTTTTCAGTAATCCATAGCCACCAACCCCTAGCCACAGCTTTCGGCATCGCCCAGGTACCTCTCCTGCCGGTCTCCCTTGGTGGGGCACGTTATGCCCCTAAAACACCAATCCTTCAAAATCCGCGGATCATCGACAATATGGAAATGGCGCAAGAGGCAGCCCAAGCCCTTGGTCAGGCCAATGCCCTACTTTTACGGCATCATGGTGTAGTGATCGTGGGGGCCACCGTGGAAGAAGCTACTGCAGGAGCAGTTTATCTCGAGCGGAATGCTTATCTTCAAATGATTGCTACCGTTTTAGGAAATCCGACACCCATGGAGGAACAATTTGCAGCGGAGTGGGCCGCTAACATGAATAAGCGTTCACCCGTCTCATTTGCGTATTTTGAATCCCTTTACTCGAAATAACGGTTCGATATGGGAGCCTCATGGCGTAATTCTCATGAAAAAAATTAATATCTCCTTTTGGGATTAGGAAAATTCCTTACCTTCAAGCGATCGCTTTAGTGTCACCATCGGGGATGGTCGAAACCCTTCGCCTTCAGGCGAAAGAAAAATAGGCGAAATGTAAACAGAGTGAACATGAGCCAAATACGGATCTGAAACAGGATACTACTGGAGAATGCCACTTAGGCACTAAAAGGTATCAGATAGGGAGGATGAAATGTCATATTATAAGGATTTACGGAGCCATTTAGATGCATTGGAGTGGCAGGGTTTATTGACGAGAGTCAAGCGACAAATCAATAAAGACACAGAACTGCATCCGTTGGTGAGACTTCAATTTAGGGGGCTACCTGAGGAACAACGAAAAGCCTTTCTATTTGAAAATGTCGTTGACAGTAAAGGTGTGAAATACAAGATACCTGTTGCGGTTGGTGTCCTAGCCGCCTCGAGGCGTATCTATGCTGTGGGTATGAAGTGCAAGCCAGAGGAGATTTCTAGTGCGTGGGAGAAGGCTCAGCTACATCCAATTAAGCCGGTTTTGGTAGAAAGTGGCCCGGCATATGAAGAGGTGCACGAGGGACCCAACCTTCTTGAGCACCGTGGCTTAGGTGAATTTCCTATTCCCATTTCCACTCCAGGTTATGACATAGCACCTTTTATTAGTTCGCCGTACTGGATAACCAAAGATCCTGAGACAGGGATACGGAACATAGGAACCTACCGAGCGCAGATAAAATCTCCAACTCGCACCGGTGTCATGGTGGCCCGGAAGATCCAGCATCTAGCTATTCATTGGGAGAAATGTCGTAAACTAGGTATTCCCTTGCAAGCAGCTTTGGTGATCGGTGGAAGCCCAAATATCGGTTACGTTTCAGTAAGTAGTCTACCCTTTGGGGTCGATGAGTTTGATGTCGCTGGTGGAATCGCGGGCGAGCCAGTAGAGTTAGTCAAGTGTCGAAGTGTCGACATCGAAGTGCCTGCCCATGCCGAGATTGTGCTTGAAGGTGAGTTTAGTACAAAGGAAATTGAGCCAGAGGCACCTTTTGGTGAGGCCCTGGGTTATATGGGACAAAGGGAGATTATGCCGTACTTTAGCATTGCTTGCATTGCCCATCGGAGAGATGCCATATGGCACTCCTTCATCAGCCAATTTCCACCCAGCGAGAGCAGTAAATTAAGACAAATAGGAAGGGAAGCAGCCATTTTTAAAGCATTAAGACATGACCTCAAGATAGCAAGTATAAGAACCGTTGCCGTTCATGAGTTGAGTGGTAGTATGGGTTACACTGTTATTCAGATGGACCATCCACAACGCTCCGATGTGTGGCTGGCCTTAGAGAAGGCTTCCCCTTTTTTGACAAACGGTAAGGTTCTTGTTGCCGTAGATACTGACATAGATCCCTATGATGCTGATGCTGTTAACTGGGCTATATCTTTCCGGATGAACGCTGATAAAGACTACCGGGTCTTGCCTTCGATCGGCACCAATATGGATCCCTCACTGGCACCACCTAGTGCCAAGGTGGATACCGACGCCCGTATTGGGCAAGCGCCTCAATGCTTCCGCCTGCTACTCGACGCTACCATGAAGTGGCCATATATGCCCGTATCCCTCCCTAAGAAACAATACATGGAGCATGCTCTTAAGATATGGGAAGAAGAAGGTTTGCCCTCGTTGAGACTTAAAGTCCCCTGGTACGGTTATGATCTTGGATTCTGGAGCGACGAATATGATGAACAAGCCAAGCTTGCTGTGGAAGGGGAGCATTACAGGACTGGAGAGGTCTTGGCAAAGAGAAGGATAAAAGTGGGGAGTGGCTAACTCTTGGGGATGATGATGCTCAGAAGAGATTGGTAAATTTAATTCACATTGCAGTTTGGCTTTGGAAAGATGCTGATGTTAATTAAGTAGGCCTTTCTGCTTGAAATCCCCATTTTAAAGAGTTTAATCTGCCAAAGCCAATCTTTTGCAATCGATTCTAACTTGTGCTTAATTCATCATCCTGTAAAATCAGAAAACTCATAATCACACCGGCGGCAGCGATAGCGCGAGCGCCGGATGCGATACAGTCTCATAACCCGAAGGCCGGTTCAAATTTATTACGGATTTTCGCCTAAATTCTTTTTTATTAACGTGGAGGAAGACGTAATCCTTGTATAATTGGGAAAGAATAATTGATTTATAGCCGCTTATATATCAAGGTGTCCATATAGGTGTCCATTCAGAATATTAGTCAATGATAAATTATATAACTTAAACTAACAACAAAGTAGAGTTAACAATTTGAAATATATAAGGAAATACTAATTCAAATAAATAGATGGAAATTCAAACAAAACCTTATAAAACCGCTATTTTTACATTCAGGGTCTAGTGGGGAGCAGTCCCTGTGGGGGTTCAAGCCCCCCCTTCGGCACCAAGTAATTCAAGGGGTTAGGCGATTTTGGCTAATCCCTTTTTTTTGTGGCAAGTGGGCCTTGGTGTCTATGGAAAAAATTACTCCGAGCGTCTCAGCTTGGGTGAACCGCGTTGAGTATTACCAAATTCTTTAAAGACCGAAATTATGGCAACATGTAATCCATGATTCTGGGTTATTTGAAGTTTCGGATTAGAAGATGCATCCATCTTCCACCTGCCTTTATCAACGCGATCTTCACCTGAGGTCCCATACCGGTATTCCTCCCTTGGTGAGTATATTCTCTTATACTACTCTAAACGGGACTGGGGAACAAAGTCGATTTTACCTATTGACAAGCTTTTAAACAATGGATTAACATGCCCAAAGTACCTTCCACAGGAATGGCCGCAGGAAGTATCAAGTCTTTTCCATGCTGCCCAACTATTATAGACCTTTCAGCGGGCACAGATTGTCATGAGGAGCCGAAATCCTATTACTGAAAAAGGGGACGCAGATGAAAAAGCAAGTCGCAGCTCAAGAATTTGGACCAGGGTTTGTGTGTGATTTAGACGACCCTGGCTATCCTCTTCCTGAGGGGATAATTGTCGAAAGAGACGTCCCTATTGAGATGCGCGACGGCATTAGACTGGCCGCAAACGTTTATCGCCCTAATAAACCTGGGAAATTTCCCGTTATTATGAGTTTTACCGTTTATGCGAAAGATCTTTCCGGGTGGGGGAAAGCGCGTTTCATACCTAGCCATAGGATCTCGAGAGAAACGGCTTTTGAAGCCGTTGACCCGGGTTTCTGGGTTCCTTATGATTATGTGGTGATTCTTGTCGACTCAAGAGGATTTGGCAGGTCACCAGGGGGTGCGTGGGGAGCATATGACTACTATGATGCAATTGAGTGGGCAGGGACACAAGAGTGGAGCAATGGGAATGTAGGCTTATGCGGCGTTTCTTTTCTCGGCATAATTCAGTGGGATGCAGCGAGCTTACGACCGCCCCATCTGAAGGCCATTATTCCCTGGGAAGCAGACTCCGGGCAGCCCACCCGGAAATTTGGAGGTATCCCAGAAACAGGATTTTTAAAAAAATTAGAGAAATTTTTTCTCGCTCCGAGTTACCCGGCGTGGGATCGCTCATTCCCAGAAAAGAGACCGCCAGGAGAGCGAGTACTCGAACCGCCAGGAGAGCGAGTACTCGAAGATATTACCGTACCCGCGCTTATTTGTGCCACTTGGTCAGATCAGGAGTTGCACACTCGGGGGACGCTTTGGGCTTATAAAACAATATCCTCCGAACACAAATGGCTTTATACTCACGGCCGTCACAAATGGGCGGAATTTTACAGTGCTGAGGCGCTGGATATTCAGAAGAAATTCTTTGATTGTTTTCTAAAGCGCGCTGACAGCAGGATAATGTACACGCCACGAGTTCGGCTGGAGGTGCGGGAAAGGCTTGACAAATATGCAGTTCGGTACGAAGA
>Ga0209427_10000493_pt1 | contig 41952 bp, 41 predicted proteins | sample DeeMarSWOR136_30_FD_187465 | JGI IMG/M metagenome (GOLD analysis project Ga0209427, IMG submission 187465) | Marine sediment microbial communities from White Oak River estuary, North Carolina - WOR-1-36_30 (SPAdes) (version 2) | ecosystem: Environmental > Aquatic > Marine > Intertidal zone >...
GGTTTGTTGCCTGGGCTGCGAAAGTACCCGATCGTCATCTTCCACCTCTAGCAATGGAGGAGATACACCAGGAGAAATTTGTTCTATCTCATAACATTTTTTGGGATGGAAGTCTGCATAACCAGATGATAAATATTTAGAGTGTTATAGAAATGCTAAGAAGAGATTTTAACTGTGGCTTGTTATAGGAAACAAGCAAGAAAAAATAATTTTCTAGGGTTCTGTCAAAGTATGAAGTTAAAAAAGCAGTAGAACGAAAAAAATTGATAAAATACTCTTCTGTCTTTTTTCGTTATTCGCTTATTCGCTTATTCGCATTGTAGTGTATTATATACGCCCGGTTTTGTACAACCAGAAAACTAGTATGACAACGATAATGCTAATGATAATTACAACTACGCAAATTATCGGTAGCGTAAGCAGTTGTTCGCTTCCTGGTTCATAGGGCGCTATTGTTCCTAACGTAGGATCGTAGACAAAATCCCAAATCCCGTCACTGTCGATATCAATCAACGGTTTTCCATCTTGCCTGCCGAGAGTGGATTTTGTGTTAAGTGCTAGGTTGTAAAGGATATCATATGAGCCGTCATGGTCGATGTCAACAAGATAGTATTGGTCGCTATTAATAGTAATCAATTCTATGTCGGCTTCTGTGATTGGAGTTCCTATGGCCTCGTCAATGATATCAGAGATGTTATTTCGGTTTGCATCTAAAAGAATTTTTGCTGTGGTTGAATCGATGGATTGAAGACTGTTTGAATCTTTTATAGTTAGAACGATGAGGAAGGTCCCTGCGGTTTCATACACGTGGACTGGTCTTTGACCATGCCCTGATGTACCATCACCAAAGACCCAGGTATAGTTGACGATGCTAGCGTTGATGCCGTAGCTTTCGGAACCGTCAAATCTAATTGTTTGATAGGTCAATCCTTTGTATGGGCCATCCGCGATTGCGACGGGTGCATGGATGTTATTTCCATTGATGGTGACGACGCTAGTCGCGGTATCTGTGAGATTTTCTTCGTCTTTAACCTTGAGGCGTACGGTGTACACGCCAGTAGCGTTGTATGCGTATGTGGCATAGGCTGAACTGGACCAGTTGGTATCATAAATCCCATCGTTTTTCCAGTCCCAGCAGTAGCCGATCACTCCGACATCATCGGTGCTGTTAGAGCCGTCTAAGACAATGGGGATGTTAATAATTCCCTTGTAGGGGCCACCTGCATTGGCTATTGGTGGATCATTCGATGGTGGTTCACCTCCTCCTGGTGGTGGTGGGACATATGTTTCTTGAATGGTAAATGTCGTGGATTTTTCAGAGATGTAGGTATAGATTTCGGAGTTGACAAATAGTTTTGCATAATACGTTCCAGGTGTCTGGGTTGTATATCTAATGTCATAACAAATGCTTAGATTAAATGAACCAGACGGCCCATATCCATACCCGTAATCATAGTCAGTTTCATTACCTGTCATCTCATCATATCCAAAACCCCATGAATCATTAAAAGGAAGATTTGAGGTGTTGGTTAAGGTAGTCACTACAAATGCGTTGGAGGGGTCGGAATTTTCTATTCCGTGTAAAGTGAAATTGACCTCTGCAACAAAACTATCGGTGTTACTTCGATATATTTTAAACATCAGGTATTTAACTGGAATCGCCTCACTAGCTCGTATGGTGAAATTGACATTTCTAAAAATAAATGTTGTAGCATCAATTTTTTCAGGAGTTCCAGGGAAGAGGTTTACTGCGGGAAATGAGGGGGCAAACACAGCAATGATAAGGAGTATTAGGGATAATGTCATGCCTGCTGCTATCCCTTTCTTCCATAGATCACTCCTCATGGTCCACCATCCTAGCTATAGTATATGAATATACATTATCATATAATTAATTTATCTATTTTTGTATTTTGTATGCATTTTATAAAAAAATACTAAGAACGGATATCTTCAATAGTCATCCTAAAAAAAATATTAAAAAAAAAAACCGATTTTTATGAGATGAAGAAATTATTTCTTGTGTTTGAATTTATTCTACAGATGCAAATTCATTTCTAAAATCCAAGCAGCATCGTCGCGATAAAAAGATACAGAATAATACCGACAACATCTGCTATAGAGGTGATAAGTGGTCCGCTTGCGACAGCGGGATCCCAGCCAGCACGTGTGAAAATAAATGGTAACGAAATACCAATCAGACTTCCGACAAACACGATGATGACCATCGCAAGACCTACAACAAGTGCGATCATCATACCACCGCGAAAAATCCCAATGAGAGAAACAGCAAATCCCATAGTAATCCCGATCGCTGCTGCCACTACTGCTTCTTTTCCAATGCAATAGTACCAATCATGAAGCGTCACATCCTTTGTGGCAAGTGCACGGACCATAAGTGTTGAGGTTTGTGCCCCTGCATTACCACCACAGCCAATGAGCAGCGGCATAAATAGAACAAGGACGATATATCGTGCAATGGTTTGCTGAAAAAGTGCAATTGCGGCACCAGAGAAAATATTGACAAAAACAAGAAAAATCAACCATCCAATACGTTTTCGATACAGTGTTTGAACCGGAGCATCACGTATTTTGTCAGGAAGTTTTAGCTCGCTCATCGCAGCGATTTTATGGAAATCCTCTGTGACTTCTTCTTCACCAACATCGATCAAATCATCAACGGTCACGATACCTAGGAGTATTCCTTGTGAATCGACAACCGGTAGTGCATATAGATTATGTTTTTTGATGAGATAATAGGCTTTCTCCTGATCCTCGTACGCATTAACTGATACAAATGAGTAATTCATTAAATCAGATATTTTATCTGATGGGTTGGCAAGGATGATCTGACGGAGGCGTAAATCATCCATGAGTTTCTGATCGTCATCAACAACGTAAATCATCGCAAGTATCTCACTGTCCTTTCCTTTCTCGCGAATGTACTTCAGAGCGGTTTCAACCGTCCATTCTTGATGGATGGCGATAAAGTCAGGGGTCATGAGACGTCCGACGCTCTCTTCAGGATATCCCAGGAGTTGACGGGCTTCTTTGAGGTCCTCAGGGCTTAATAATTCAAGTAACCGTCGTGTTATCTGGGCGGGTAGTTCTTCGAATAAGGCTGTTCTATCATCAGGGGGTAACTCAGCAAGAAGCGTGGATGCCTCACTATCGGTTAAATTCTTTAAAAGCGAATCTTGGGCTGTTGGTTCTAATTCAGAAAAAACATCTGCAGCAAATTCTCTGGATAAAGACCGAAAGATAACGATGCAATCACGTTTTTCTGCTTCTTGAATTAGATCTGCGACTGTCGCTGGTGACCATTTATGTAATAATCCTCGTAGATTCTCCCATTTACGTTCTTTAATAAGTTTTTTTATCTCTGATTTTGTTGCTTTGTTTAACGTACCATTTTTCCTTTTGATTTTTGTTGTATCATTTGGTACCATCATGTTTTTTTTTGTGGATTGTTCATTTGAATTGTTTTTCTTCGGCATAGCTGATAAATGGGGGTAATGCCAGCAAAGTTATTTAGTTATTACGCCTTAGTTTTTTGACCTCATGTTGATTCACAAGTAAGTAAATATTTTAATGAAAAAAATTTGTTAGTATTTTCTACCGCATCCTGCTTTTGCCAATAAAAATAAAAAAAGAGCCAGAAAACATTTGGGAGAACCCAAATTATGATCCGTATGTAAAAGAGGTTACAAGAAATTTATAAGAAGCAATAACGGGGTAAAACAAATCTCTTTTGTCTATGTACATTTGTCCCGCGTGTTTTTGTATTTAAAATAATTTTTCTTGGTTTATGCTTCGTTTTTTTTACTCTTTGTAATAATGTAATAAACATGAACCCTTCTTATTATAAGAACACATACAAATTTTTTTATTTATTCTCCAATACCTCTAATATGAAAACAAAGTCTAAATAAACTAAAAAGCTAATGTACCCCACTGCGCACCTATGGATTGGAAAAAACTACTACCCCTTATTGGCTTGGTTCTTTTTGTTTATGTCCTCTGGAGATTTGATATAGGAAAAATCATTTCTGTAATCTCGCTCCTTAACCCATTTTACGTGGCCATCTGTTTTCTTGGAACCCCTGTCATTTTAATTGTTATTAACATAGAATGCCAGATGGTGTTTAAACGACAACGTATCCATGTCAGCTTTATCTACTCGCTGAAAAACCTGCTAATTGGCTACTTCTACGGGTTCATCACCCCTGGTGGCTTAGGTGCATTCCTTCGCGCTTTATACCTCAAATATGAAAGCAAAGCACCCTTGCCAAAATGCCTCTGCAACCTCATCACCTTTAACACCATTGATTATATCTCCATCTTTATCTTAGGTTCCATTGGCGGGTTGTTTCTCCTTGGGCAATACCCCTATCTCTATCTCCTGATACTCCTGCTGCTGTTTATTATGACCTTTCTTTTTTTCTTTTTCTTCAGACAAAAGACATCCAAACATCTCTTTCAGAAACTCATTCAGACACAACTCTTCCAAATCATACAACAATATATCCAGGACCCCATTGAATCATTCTATGAAGATATGCCAAGCTTTAGAAGCCTACTTACGCCGTTTCTTTTCTCTTTTTTCGGCTGGATTGTCTTTTATACGGAACTATATCTCATCGCAAGCTTTCTGTTTAACATCCACATCCCGTACATCACGTTTGTCTTCATGATGGCGGTCACAAGCAGCCTTGCCGTTATCCCAATCTCTGTGTATGGTCTAGGGACACGGGATGCAGTGGTCGTTGCCCTCTTTTCTGTATATAACGTCCCACCGGAGAATAGCATCAGCTTTACCTTGTTCTGGTTTACGTTATTTTTCATCACACCAAGCATCATTGGTGCGTTTATCACGGTGTGGGAAAATAAGAAGCTTACGCCGATAAAACATAATTAGCATGTTAAAGTTCGACCCATCGTTTTTCATTTCGTTTATTACAAGGAATATCTTCGATAGTACTCTAGAGAAATAGACCTTAATTTCTGTATTAAAAAATTCAATAATTAGCTTATCTTTTTTTCTTTTTTACACAATAACACACAAATTTGGATATATACTGTTTATACCTTTGCTTTTTCAAGTAAAGTTTTTAAATAAATGAATCATTAATGTATCAACAATTTGGATGTACTCATACCAGCGATATTACTAATACGAAAGTGGAGAAAAGGTTTAGCGAGGAAGGGTGAAGAAAATAAAGAAAAAAAACAACAGGAAAAAATCATCATCAATTGCGGTAACCTCGGTACTGGAGACATTACTTCTCTTAAGTATGACTGTTGGGTTCTTCACAATCCTATATATCAGTGTGTTTTCATTTTCTTTTTCACAGATTCCTCCTGCGGTTCAGATCCTTGGGACGACTTCTGAAAATCTTGATATTATTCTGTATCATCGTGGAGGAGAACCGCTTTCCATTGATTCTAGCATTGTTCTTACCATCGAGAACAATCGCACTGATCTAATCCTTGGTGACTTTTTGGACAATACATCAAAATTAGATTCTCTCTGGAGCATGGGTGAATCACTTATTATTCCTTGTCTGCTTTCAGAGGATCAGCACGGTGAGATTTTAATCATCGATAGTGAGCGCAATGTGATGGTGTTCCATGGATATGTTTAACGAACAGGGCGTGTGTATATGAAGAACAGTAAGAAAAGAAAGTTGACGTCTCATAACAGTGGTGTTGTTGGTATTGTTGCCACTGTTCTCCTCATCGGGTTGATCATTACATTCGTTGGTATTTTACAAACAGTTCATGTCCCGAATTGGTTGAAACAAAAAGAAGCGCAGCATATGAACGAGGTTCAGACGCAATTTACTCAATTAAAATACACCGTTGACATGCTTTCCTTATTTGGGGAACCGGTCTCTTTAACAAATTATATCACTCTTGGCAGTGAGGAACTCCCGATCCTAAATATTGGGAGGACTTATGACACTTTGGAAATCCTATCAGATAATTTTATGATAACAGTTTCAAATGCAACTGATTCGTTTTCATCGACCACAAGCGACATTCTATATTCCTCGAAGAACTCTCATTTCGTCGATCAAGTCCTCTGCCTTGAGGCAGGTACGTTAATCCTTAGTCAACCACCAAGCAGCATTCTGCTTGGTCAGCCATTGTTTTCGATTACGAATTTTACAAACGTCTCCCTATGGTTATATAATATCGCAGGGCTTGAAGGCAAATCGTTTGTTTCAGGATATGGAACCTATGTTTTGTCCAATGAATACATCAATAGGACGACACACAGCATAACGGAAGTAACACATATCAATATCACAACAGAGTTCCCAGAGGCATGGGCTGATTTTTTTAATAGTTCTGCGTTTGTGAATTCTGGTTTGAGTTATTCAATGACTGTTGGAAATGAGACACTTGATATTGAATATAACATTTCACTTGGGAACTTCATTATCGAGGTTATAGACATTCGATCTCAACTCGCCATCTGGAAATACTAACGCTAGGACCATGAACGAGAACTCCGCTAGCTTTGCTGAAGAAGTATCGTTCCCGATATTACTATTTGGGTGTCGGGTATGAAAAAAAACAAATATAAGTATGTGACGGCTCAGAGCCATGCTCTTATTGAATTATCTGCAACACTACTTCTATTAACATTGACCGTGATTTTTTTTGCTGCCATCGCTTATTTCTTTTTTTCTGCACCACAGACATCCCCTGGACCAGTCATCACGATTACAGGAAAACTTATTGACAACAACCTTGTGTTGGAGCATATGGGCGGAGAGGCTATTAGTCTAAACGCTACCATAGGAATCTCCTTTGGAAGCACACGTCTCCAGATACAAGCCTATGACTATATCGATACCGAGGCAAAAAAAGATGGGTTGTGGAGCTTTGGCGAACATGTCATTTACCCCATGTACATCCATCCTGAATATCTAGAAGCTCAACAGATAGAAGTGATGATCATTAATAGCGATCCTGCATCTTCTATCATGTTTTCCTCTGTGTTGATAGAACCACTGTCTGATCTCAGTGTTCAGGTTAGTATTGATCCAGAATCCCCAATAATGGGCACACCAGTGACCTTCACTATAACCGTACTAAACAACGGCAATATCAATGTTTCAGGAGTGAAGTTACGATTTCAATTGCCGGTGGGATTCACGTTCGTGGGATATTCAGCAACGAGTGGAAGCTATGATAATAACACCGGATTTTGGGAGAATATCGCAATGATTCACCCAGGCGAGTCTGCTGTAATGAATGTGACGGCGATTGTTGGACGAGTGAGACCTGATGAGATAACACAGATCTTAATCCTTATTGATGGTTCAGGATCCATTAAAAAGAAAGATCTGGATTTCATACGAAACGGATTTGTCACAGCAATTGCAAATGAATCCATTTTCCCGCAGGATGGTTTCGTGGAACTGACCATAGCCGAATTTGGAGGTAACCCGGGGTTTTTAAACACAAAGATTGTACTCAACTCGACTAAGGTTACCAATGAGACAATCGCATCAGTATTATCGACTCTCGATAGTATTGACACAATGCCTGGTTTAGCAGCAACATCTTGTGGTTTTTTACTTGGATGCGATACCGTTACCGCTTCAAGTGTATTTACACCTTCGAACCGACATGTGACCTTGTTAATAACCGATGGAAAAGCAGACCTGACCTGTATAATCGATGGTGATTATCTCGCTGATCCTGGATCAGGTGTAAACCCTGAAAATGCTACTGTCATAGCACGGAATTATCTCATCGATGAATTTGAGATGAATCCAATGGATGATGAAATTGATGTGATACCTGTTCATTTAACTAATTATGATACGTTTGTATGGTTTAAGGATGAAATCGTATGGCCACAACCCGGGTACTGCGCACCACCAATGCGGACCGAATTGCCACTACAGGGGTTTGTGTACAATGCAACAGATTGGGATCAATTTCCTATAGTAATTAATAACTTCTTTACGACTGTTTTAAACAGGATAACAATCACTGCGGATATTGTACAAGCCAGTGCAATAGACCCAAAAGTTATAAATAATATCGACGGGGTACTAATTATCCCCCAAAGCCCATAACAAAAGCGAGTGACTTTTTTAGGAAGAAAGGCAATGGTGTTTAGTATGGTAATCGGTCTTATTATGTTATTATGAGTGCATTGTTGTGGAGTAAAACATCTCTGTCATGACTAGATGTTGATTGACCAATGATTCTCTTATAAGGATCAAACTTTTAAGAAGATTGGATTTTTCTACTGTTTAAAAAAGAGATATAAGAATCCCAGTAATTTGAAAGAGCTTAGAATAGATATCTATTTCATAGCTTATTTAGTTAAAAAACCTATGAAATAGTCCTATATATCTAATTGTAACAAGGCAACAATTAGTCTCTTTCTAGTGATGTTGTGGTTTGTGACTGATGTTGTATCAGATGACTTTTTCGTAACGCAACGAGGACAAAAAACGTCCCAAAGATTGAGGTAAAAACTCCATATAACATCAGAACATTGTAAATCGATTCAGTTATCTGATATTGTTTTACTAAGATATCTGTAATAACAAACGTAAAAACAAGGGTCGGAATACAGAGTGCATTAATAGTAATCGCTTTAGAGATTTTTTCTTTGATTCGAACAATGCGATGAATAGATATGATGCTGATACGTAAAAGAACAATGATGAGGCAGATGAGGACTGCTAGGAGGAGTGTGTCAGAAGAAAACATGGAGCTTTTCATATTTAATCCAACTGAAAAGAAATAGAAAGGAGCGAAAATCAATGTAAAGTATCCAAATCCGATGACAAGTTGTTGACCAAAAATCTCTGAACAATGTTCGTAAGACTCATCTCTGACGATGTCAATGATAAATCGTTTTGCTATAAACCCTGCGATGAATGCGCCGACCAAAAAATGAATCCCAACGAATTCAGTGATAAACGCTGAGATCATGGCAACTACAAATATAAAGGAAAATTCACATCCAATAAATTTACTAAACAATTTTTTAAATAAAAATTCAAGGATAACGGGTAGTAAGGTAATTAACAGAATCAAGGTGACCAACGAGAGAAGAAGCTTAGCGATGTCAGAGAGACTTAGTAAAATCACCATTAAGATTATGGCGGGATCTCTCCAGCCAGTGCTTTCCTTTCAACCCATTGTTTCCGTTCTTTCACAATTGTTCTTATTGATGAGAGTATAAAACTTGCTGAAGGAGTCGTAAGTGCCAAGGAGATAAGCAGGGCGATTTGAGGTGAGGTTTGAAGATACAGAATGATTCCTGTTCCAACTATAAAAAAAAACAAGGATATGGAGTATTATATGTTCTATGAAAAACTTTTTATTCGTTACAATGAAGTTTGTGTCAACCTCCATTCCTGAGAAGACAAAGAGAGTGACTACTCCTATAGTTGCAAGGATGGTTATCATATCGTCGATGAAAAAGAAACTGGGGAGAACAATCCCTAAGATGATTCCTATCAGAAGTTCCGTGAGCGCATCAGGGAGTTTTGTTATTCTATTTACCACTTTGGGAAAAAAAAGAGCAATGCGAGGATAACAAAAAATTTTATTAAGATATCCTCAGCAGCCATAGTCATCGGATAGAAGATTGAGTTCTATAAATTTTTCTAATTTTCCTGAAGATTTCTCTCTTATTTTTTCAATAGATCCATGATTGTTTTGGTTAAAAAATCGTTATTTAAATAAGCTGAAGGTTTGAGAGAGACTTTTATTAGATGAGGATAGTATGATGTAGGGTTTGAAGAAAAAGTTTGGAGGTGTGTGAGATGACACCTCTGCTAGGAGGTCATGTTTTAATCTGTTTCTTCATTAGTTTAAGACTTTCGATTTTGAAGCGCTTGAAGTAGCCCAATTCTCTCAATCGTTGGAGTCCCAATGAACGTAAACGACCCTATCGCGAACTTATGGTGACGACCAAAGTAGGTTAGTGACATCGGCCCGATGAGCATGCCGCCGGTGCAATGTTTGAGGTTGATGTTGCCACTTCCTCTCTGCGTGAGACCAACGGTTCTATAATATCCCTTAATGGTATAAAATGAGATACTGAACGGCATCTCTTGAATGTTGTAGAACAGTCCTATCACTTTGGTATGTAGCACCAGTCTTGAAACAAAGGTTGTCCCAATCACAAGCCAGGGGAGAATGTGGAATCTCCATTTCGTTATGTTGATTTCATCAGAAACAGTTCTGCCATCCGTATCATATGCGATGACCTTGATTGTGCGCGTCAGGGATATGCCGTTGAACTGAATAATAGGCTTCCAGTACCATTCATAGGGTGTTTCATTTACCTGACCAAGCAGCTTTCCATCTGCATAAAACTCCACTTTCTTTATGCCGACATCTGAGTTGACCTCTGCGGTAATTGTAATTGGTCCGTAGACTATGGTATTTCGTGGTAATGTGATGCTTTGTTCGATGTCGTTAAAGTAGAATTTATTTTGCAGTGGTTTAATGATAGCCATGTGTATTGTCGGTTCTTGTTGTGTGGTGAATGTGTACCATTGTTTTGTATATTGACCACTGCCGTTCTGATCTGTTGCATTAACCCAGATCGTGTAGGTCGTTGTATATAAAAGTCCCGAAAGCGCAAGGGTTTTTGTTCCATTTGATTCGTTTTCACCGCTATTTGTTTGTCCGTTGCTGCACTGAATTGTCCACGAAAACACATCACCGTCTTGGTCAGAGATGGGAATGGTCCATGTGAGATTCACGGGTTGATTAGTAGAATCATTTTCTGGGGATGGTGGACCAAATACCGGTGGTGTATTTGAAGGCTCATCTTGTGTCCTAAACATATACCATCCGCGCGAATACTGTCCGCTTCCTTCTGTATCTGTCGCATTGACCCAGATCGTGTAGGTCGTTGCATATAAAAGTCCAGAAAGCTCAAGGACTTTGGTCCCGTTTGATGCATTTTCACCACTAGTTCCTTGTCCGTTGCTGCATTGGATAGACCAGGAGAAGTTGTCGCCTTCTAGATCATTTATGGAGATGTTCCATGAGAGGCTTATAGGGTTGTCTAACGAACCATTCTCTGGGGATGGTGTGCCAAATACTGGTGAAGTATTTGGAGGTTCATCCTGAGTTGTAAATAGAAACCATTCACGTGTATATAGGCCACTACCATCTTGGTCTGTTGCGTTGACCCAGACTGTGTAAATGGTTGTATATGTAAGCCCAGTTAGGACAAGTGCCTTAGAACCATTCGATGCATTTTCACCACTATTTGCTTGTCCGTTACTACAGGCTATATTCCAGTCAAAGGCATCACCTTCTGGGTCGCTTATGGAGATGTTCCAAGAGAGGTTAAGCGGAATGTTAGTTGATCCGTTTACAGGGGTAGGAGTTCCAAAGAGTGGTGGCTGGTTATCATTTGATGGTGCTTGTTGTTGACTGCCGATACTGTAAAAACCAGTAGGGTCTTTTTGGTTGTTATAACTGGTTTTGATCCAACTGCGGTTCCGAGCGATTTTTGAAAGACGGAGTTCATCAAGCCGTACGTCTATCATAGGATAGGTTGTTCCTTCGTTTCCAAGGTAATCGTTTCCCAAGCCAAGGTGTGGGTAGTTATTTGAGATCGAAGGCCATCCTGATGATATACCTATTTTTGTTCCGTTTAAATAGAGAGCAGCACATCCGTTGTTGTATACGGCGGTGAGATGGAACCATGAGCCGACTGGTGTGTCGCCTTTTCTGATGAAATGCGAGTGATTCCTAATGCTAAAGTCAATGCCTTGATTCGCTGGTTGATTGTTTCTTAAATAAAGAATCCAATCTGTGCTTGTCTGTGAATATATTCCTTTGCAGGCAACGTAGATAAATGAGGTGTTGTCATGATAGATCCATGTTTCTAAGGTTAGCGCGTTTGGTGAATGGGTGATATTGTTAATGACGATTTTATCATTGCTATTGTATTGTTGACTGCCATCGATTTTGCCATACTGTGTAGGAGATGTCCCTGTTGAGAGTCCATCATTGTGATAGGAAGTAGAATCATGTTGGGTAGACCCGGTTTCGTTGAGGTGTTGGACCATAACATAATTGTTATCCCAGGTGCCAGTGATGTTTTCTTGCGGAGCACAGGTGGGGTTTCCGTAATACATCCAGAACCTGGTAGTGGTTATATTGCTCAACCGAGGGATTTTGACCCATGCATAGAGCATGCCACTGTTGTAATATTCTATCTCATGGGCAAGTTTTGTAACATTGTCACTGTAGAGTATAAACGCGAGATCGTCACCTGTAGGTTGTGCATGTGATGCAAGATCGCTATCTGTGACTTCTATTAGGACTGGAAAGTTTACAAGGGTCCCAGATATTTGTGTAGTGTTCATAGTAAGAAGTTTGCGGTAATTCCACTGGGGGTTCCACCAGGTATCTACTATTGTTGTGTTGATAGGTGGTATAATAGTCCCTATCAGAAGGATACTGATGAGGTAGGTTGCGAGTATCTTTTTTGTTACGTGTCTTTTAGTGTATATTTTATTTTGAGTATCGTTGGTAAAAGACATATACATTCTCCCTTTCATTTTCTTTTCATTTTTTTAATATTTTTGCATTTATATTCTTTTCAAACTATATAAATATTGTTGAAGCAAAAAGGATAGGATATTCCTGTAGTGGATATGATACGGTTTTTGGATAAAGAGAAAAAAAGCCTTTGAAAAAGTCTATCTGTTATCTTCAATGACAGTAATCCAAAGATGGGTTGTTAAGTAGGCGCTACTGAGTTTTTCATCTGCAATCTCGTGGTAATCTACAGTGGTATTATAGCTTTCCATTGGTTTGGTGAACAGTAGGAATGCGAGTTTGAAGGTGCCGGTAGTGTTGATTCGGAAGGTATAAATGTAAGTCCATTGGGATTGCCAGGGGTCTGTCGTGTTCACAGGTTGATGAGGAAGGGTGCCGGTGGAAAGTGTATCGAGATACCTCATCTGGTGGTAGATGGTTTGGGTTTCACCCGTCTGATTTGTAGTGGATTGGTTAATAAGCCAAATCTCGATGGTATAGTTGACTAGCCGATGTTCGTGGTTGACGACGCCGATGATCACAGAAGTGTTTTGGTGTTTGGAAACGTTGTGTGTAAACCCCTCCGCCTTGGCGGTTGGTCCAAGGAGGTAAAATTCGGTGAAGGTTTCTCCGGTTTTTGGCATGGTAATAATGAATATTAGGGAGGCGATGACAATTATGATGACGATAAATAAGATGACGGTTAAAGCGTGGTCGACGCTGTTTCCCTCTTTTGGAAGGCTTAGATTTAATGTGATGGTAAATCGTTCTTCTGGCTTTGTTTTTTTCCAACGATAGATGCTAAGCAGTCCGACTCCAAGGATGAAGAAAAGCAGGGATGCTAGGATTGGTTCAAGTTTGATCCCCCAAGGAGTGTAGTTGAGTAGCAAGCCGATCAGTGGGACGACTGCAATGGACAGTCCAAAGGAGAGTACGAGGCGTTCAAGGGTATCGATGCCATGGTCTGTTTTTTTTGTGGGGAACAACGCGAAGACCATGATGTAACCAGGGATAAAAAGGATAAAGGGAAGTCCAAGGATTACTCGGAGGGGTTCTGGAGCGTTAAGCAGGCAAAGGGGTATAAGGATGATGCTGCAGAGGAGAAGAAAGAGAAGATCAATTGGATGGTTTTTGTAGTTGATTTTCATGGTTCAGAGAAGGATGATGAAACGGTATTATTACGTTTTTTGTTGAAAAAACAATAAATTATATATATAAGAGGTTAGATAGGAAGTTTTGTATATATTATTTATATCATATAAAAAAGCTGGATTTAAATGGTGGGGAAATGATCACGACTGTGACAACCACAACCACAACTACTGTTGTTACTACCACGACAATCTCGGTGGTCGCATCGCTTGCCCTAATCGGGACGATTACGTTGATCTTTTTCCTGATCGCAAAGATGTTGCTGTCGTCTCATCCGGTAGACCGCACGCAGTTTTTATCCAAACGACTTAACATCGCGATCGTTCCGTTTTTATTAATGTTTGCGTTAATTGTGATTGTAAAAATCATTGATGTACTTGGTTTTTAGACTATGGTTAGCGGGAGTACGATAAAGAGGACGACGTTAACCAGGGTATGGGAAAGACTAACGCCGATGATGGTTTTTGTTTTTGATACGGTCAGTGCGTATATTACACCGATGAAGAACACAAGCAGCACATCTAAGAGAGAGAGGTTGCCGATGTGCAGGATAGCGAAAATAAGTGTAACAAACAAGATCCCTGGCCAGAACCCTATGATATCTATGGATTTTTTTTGAAGTAGTCCTCTAAAAATGAGTTCTTCCATCAGGCCTGTCGTGAAGAATAGAATAAGGATCGTAATCATGATGGTGTCAAACGAAATAGTGTCGATAAGTGCAGGAGGTTTTAGGATATAGTATTCCACGACTCCTAGGGGGATTCCCAGGAGGGTGACGGCGATTTCAAGAGGTATGTGTTTTTTTTGGGGGAGTCGCAGTCCGCATTCTTTGATCTTTATTTTTTGTTGAAAGAGTAGGATAAAAAAGGAGAGGTAGACTGCGGCGCCGATGATGATGAACCAATGGATGTGAGGGAAATGGGATAATGGCATCACAAGGCTTAGAATCCGTATGAGGGGTATGAGTGTTAAGGAGAGCAGGAGGGAGGAGAGTTTTGCTTTTTTCTTGATTAGGGTCTGCAGCAGGCTTGAGGGTTGTTTTTTGTCTTTGATGGTGAAGAGCTGTAGTTTGATAAATGCGAGATGGTCTTTGCTGGTAAAGCCAGAATGGATGAAGAGCAATGATAGGATTACTATGTGGAAAATAATACCTGCCTCGGGGCTTGCGTAGGCGACGGTGATTTCCGCGGCGGCGATAAGCAAAAGGTAGAGGATAAGGGGAGCCCCGTCCGGTAGTTTTTTCATTTGGACGGGGAACTGGTATGAGGCATATAAAAATTACGAGAAAATCCTGTTGGTTGGGTTTTATTTGTGCTGCTACGGTAAGGTTGCAATTGGGTTTATTATGAAAAAGTAGCTTTACAGCAAAAAAATTCGGCGTACTTCGACTAACGTCCTGCACAAGAGCTTTCCGATATTCTAGATTTGATCGAATGGATAGTCATTTGTCGTTCATTGTCATACCAATAACCACAGGTTTATCTCCCTGCATTGAACATAGAAATATATTATATGAATCCTATTTAATGAATAAAACATAACCCCGTATTGTTTTATCTGTGTTGGTTTAGCCAAGATGCTTTCCTGTTAAGGTCTTGGTGTCTGTGACACCAGGGATTGTTTTAATCTTCTTTATGATGATTTCTGCGATGCTTTCATAATCTTCTGCTTTGATTTTTGCCACAATATCGTATTCCCCAGATACTGGATGGACTTCGAGGACCTCTGGTAGTTTAGAAAGTGTATTGAATACTTCATTTTCATGTACTGTTGAAACATGCAGGAGGACAAATCCTATCGCCATCGGCATTTCTCCTTTGACGTCTATTAACATCTTATTCTTTAAATACATATGCTTTATATCGCTGAGGTTGGACAAGTAAAACCATAGCGTTGTATTTCATGTGGTTTTGTATATTCTCATGTATCTTTTTTTTGTACGTTTGGAAAAAATAAAATGCCACTATAATTAATGAAACTGTTTTTGAAATCGGAACTGGAAATCTTACTATGATTATCGCCTATGAAAAAAACGAGTTTTTTCTAAATGACACTTCAAAAGGTCCTTTGCGAATAGCATTTGTCGATACAGAACCTTCGTTGACCGACTCAGGGTTATGGTTAAGTTCTCTGGTTAAAATTGAGCTTATAGACAACTAAACATGTTAGTGTGGAGAAGTTACCGCTCCTTAGTTGTATACTTTTTATACGAACAAAGGTTTAAATAATCAAAAATACTTTTATTTTATATATAGTATGAAAGTAATGAAGACACGTCTGATCCTCTTCCTAGTTTTAGTTATATTCTTGTCGATTTCTTTTGTGGGTGTGTCAAATCAAATAACATCAGATACGAAACACAATCCCTCATTACCACCATTAAGAGGTCAATGGTTGTATGTGGGTGGGAATGGTATTGGGAACTACACAAAGATTCAGGACGCGATTGACAGCGCAAGTGACGGAGACACCGTCTTTGTATATAGTGGCTGGTACACTGAAAATCTTGTGATTAACAAGTCTATTATTGTCTCCGGTGAAGAGAGAAATACAACTGTCATCATAGGAGAAAATGATTCGGAAATCGTACTGATTAACAAATCCGATGTAGAATTCATGAGGTTTACCATCCAGAGAAACAACGAGACAAATCTCATTGGTATAATGATAAGGAATTGTGTGTCAAGTCACATTCATGAGATAACGGTAAAATCGTGTTATTACGGAATATTGGTTGTCGAAACTGAATCAGTTATTTTATCAGATAACAGTATTTTGGGTTGTTTCTATGGCATTCAAAACGTTATTACTGGGAATCTTACAATTACCAGGAATAGGATTGATGGTGACGGAGAAGGAGTTGGTATCGAGGTTCAAGTGACACGCTTTAGAAACTATATAAAAAGAAATAGTATCACGAACAATTCAATAGGTGTTAGTCTTATTTTTACAGCATACTGCGATGTTCGAGAGAACAATTTTTTTGAAAACCAACAAAGCGCCTTTTTTATCGATTCTTTTTTTAACGGATGGCATCGGAACTACTGGAATCAATCGTATCGATTCCCAAAAATTATTCCTGGACAACTTGGTGGACTACTGATTCCAAAAACCATTTCATTGATTAACTTTGACTGGCATCCCGCCATTGAACCTTACAACATTCTGGATATGAATTAAAAAATATGTGTTCTCCATCACTCTAATCATTATTCTACTGATGGGAATCCCTACTCCTACATCCTTATGATCAACAGTTGGACAAGCAACTATTCGCCTACTAATTGTACAATGAGAGTTCTCCTACGTGACTGAGTATCAAGTTCAATAAAAACGAGTTGTTGCCATGTGCCATGTAATATGCTCCTATTCTGAAAAGGGATAGTAAGACTTGGTCCTATGAGAGTGGCTTTTACATGGCTTCTTCCGTTATTATCGTGCCAGGTTAAATGATGTTGATACTCTTGATTCTTTGGTGCTATCTTCTCCAAGGCATTTGGTACATCATGCTTTAATCCATCTTCATATTCCATAGTAGAAAGTGTTGCAGTAGAACCTGGAACAAACACAACGCATAAGCCTTCTTTTAATCCAGAGTTTGATACGATTTTTTGTATGTCTTTAGTAATATCTATGATATCGTTTTCTCCTTTGCTTACTATGTTAATACTATCATGATAGACCGACATAAAGAAATGAATGAAAGACTTATCTTATAACAATATTGGAAGAAACGCTTTCTTATTTGATCCTGTGCTCATATATATCATTTTCCCTGCACACAAGGATTTATTCTTAGAACAGGTATTTTATTAACACAATTTTCCCCTGTTGTTTTTATCCTTATGCTATCAGAGAAAACATTCTGCACGATGGAGAGATTATTATATCAAAAGTAAATTTAACAAGCTTATTTTGGATGCTTGCAAGAGGATATCTCCACCTTTTATTCTATGATTCTAGTACAGTGTTTACAAATGTATCTATATTTTGTGCTCCATCAATAAGTTTTCCTCTTCGAAATTGCATTGCTAGGAAACTATCGACTGGTGGTAATTCTGCATTTTCTAAGTTTTTGTTCATGATTTCAATAAACTGATTTCTGGCATAAAGAGGACTGAGTTCAGTGCTAAAAAAAGCTAATTTTTTGCCCTTAATGTTTTGTGCTTTATTGATGAAACTTTTCATAAACAGTGAAGGACGCCCGTTCCATGTTGGAGAACCCGCTAGTATCAAATCGTATTTTCCCATATCAAAGCTTGTATTTTTCATTGGTAATTCCAAGTGTTTTGTCCCTGCTTTACATGCTTTAAAAAAAACCAGGTTTTTTCACATGCTCGATTTCAGTGAGGTCCACATCAGCTTTTTTTCTTTTAATTTTTCTTCTAAGGTTTTTGCGACGTGTTTCATGTTGCCTATTCTTGAATAGTATACTATCCCTATTTTCATACTATTAACCCCACCTGGAGAGTTTATAACAATTAGTTCATTATAAACATACGACATGTTAGACAGTTGTCGTATTTCAAATTTCAAAAGGGAAGGATGATGGAGACTTGAAGGGACCTAATCTATCTAATTTATTTTTATATCTTCTTTGTATGTCTATGGTTCTCATTTCCAAATCTTTTTGACACGTATTATAATTTTCAAGAGAATGACAAACAATGCTGTTGAATTAATTAAAATACTCTCATCTCTTCATTTGTAGAAAAATAAAACACAATTCTTATCTGTGAAATGAAAACATATCGAATTTGACCCGGAATGCAATTGTAAGGTTTTTAGCAACAATCCTATTTCTTAACCACGGGGAGTATCTCATCAAGAGTAAATCCAACACCTACCAAGACCGTTGCCACTGCAGTTGCTACGAATAAAATCTGAAAGACTTCCTGGACGACTAATAACGAGGAATAGATATTCCTAAAGAGCAGTAGACCAAATCCCCATGAAAGGCCTGAAATCATACCAAAAATACCAGAAGTGATACCTCCAGCTACAAATATGAATTTTGCTTTTTTCATTTCGCCACCTCTCTTTCTGTATTAAAGATTCATTTTTGTCTTTTAAATATTTGTTTTTGATTCCTTTTTCGAGTTTTTAAAATCATGTATACCTGAAAAGACATATCCTTAGAACTACGGGATTAATAACATAGATGAGATGCTAATTCTTTAGGGATTTGGATTTATGATTTTTATAAGGAAAATCGCTATTGACACAAGCATAATAACACATAACGAAACTACAAAACCAGCTACTACACTAAGAATTGCCCCGATACTAAAAATGATGAAGATAGCGGTGGCAATCAGGGCGAGGATAATTTGGAAAATCAACTGAATGCTTACTGGTTGAAAAGATGTTTGAGTCCGTTGTGTATGCACGGTAGTTATTTTTTTTGAATAAATGTTGGCTTCTTGTATCGATATGAGCCTTCTCGTATCTGTAATTTTACTATTGAAAAAGGATGCCCATGTCCTGATGTTTTCACCGATAGCTTCATTGGGAGCAGGTATCATAATGGTTGATTGATCATCCAGTATCTTATATTCCACTGCGGATGTAGAATTAGACAAAACGACGATAAATACAGATGTCATAACTAGGAGGAGAAACTTTTTATTCATGAGATACGACTCGGGTAAAATAAATATCTATATTAATAAACTTTTTGAGGAATATATTTGGTTCATAAAAAATTTATCGAGGTTCATCAAAGAAAATCACAGTACTATATTTTGATATGTTTCAATCTATAGCACGATTTTAAAAAAATAACTCCTATCATAAAGACATTGACACGGTTTTAATATTTAATTTCTCTGCCTTTTAGAAGAAATACAAGGCCCAATAGAAGAAATATTAATCCTAATAGACTAAACAATCCTAAAATTGGTATAGAACACCACAATATTATGGCAAGAATTAAGTATATTATTTTCATAATTTATTCCTCCGCTCCATTATTTATAACAATTATTTCTTTAAAAATCTATCCTATAAAACCAAGAGGATATTGACACGATTTTTCAAAGAGGTAATAATAAAAAAGGGGGGGTTGAGCGAATCAGAGAAAAAAATGAAAAAGAGTAAATGTTTAGTACCTAAGTAGATGTCGTAGTATCGAGAATGCAAGGGAAAAACGCTCAAATACTTTCATCCAGAATTCCTTAAATAGGGGGGTATAGGAGTAAGGCATAGTCACGGTAAGAATCCCCCAGTCGCTTTCATTAAAATAAGGGTCCTTTGCTATTACCTTGATTATATAGGTTCCTTTTTTAGACCAGGTATGTGATTTGGTGATCGGCTCTCCTGAACCATAGGGGCCAACCCAGCTGCTATTCGTTCCATCTCCCCAGTCTACATAGTAGTACACGTTGTCATTTTCTGGGTCTGTTGTTTCGAAATAATAAAGATAGGTAACATCCACTTTTCCATAGGTAGGTCCCGTTACTACCGGAGTATCTGGTGGCGTGTTTTCAGAAATCGTGATTAGATGCGGATCAGACCAATTGCTCTCTGTTCCGTAGCTATCTTTAAGTTTCGCACAAATCTCGTAAACACCTGTATTGATCCAGGTGTATGACTCACTAATGTCTTGACCTGAGGGATATGGACCAAGCCACTCGCTTATGTTTCCATCGCCCCAATCCCACAAGCAGTAAAGCGGGTCGCCATCAGGATCCGTTATTGCTTCAGCGTAGAATCGGTATTCAACGTTTATTACTCCCGTCTCCGGACCGTTAATATGAGGTGTAAGTGGAGGGTTGTTCACTGCCCCAAAACAGGTAAGTATCCCCAGATTATCACCGATGTAGACTCTGCCCTGTGCAACCGAAGGGGAAGAAAAAATCGGGAAGCCCGGAAACCCAGTCTGATAGTCCCATAATTTTTCCCCTAGGTTCGCATCCAGACAATATATCTTTCCATCGCGTCCGCCAACATAGACCTTTTCATCAGCGATTGCTGGTGAGGACCACATACCCAGATCACCAGGGCCTATTGGATACTGCCAGAGCAGTATTCCATTCGTAGCGTTGAGACAGTACAGGCCATCAACTGAACCACAGTAAATGCGATTATTTGAGACTGCTGGGGAGGAATATAAAAAATTTGGTTGTCTATCCCAAATATGGGCGCCGGTTTCTGCATCCAGACAGTACATCTTTGCTGAGCCGATGTACACTTTTCCATTAACAACTGCAGGAGACGAATCGATCTGAGCTTGTGTGGGGTACGACCAAATCTGTGTCCCTGTCGTAGCGTTAAGGCAGTAGACGTTGCCGTCCTGCGAGCCAATATATACTTTTCCATTTTCTATCGCAGGGGACGATCCAACCTGCATTGCTGTGATAAATTCCCACAGTTTTGCTCCCGTGACCGCGTCAAAGCAGTACACCTTATGATCTCCTGAGCCGACATAGACCCGTCCTTGAACAACCGCGGGGGAAGAATATACACCATACATGAGTGGATCATCTCCTGTTGTGTAATCCCAAATTTTTTCTCCGTTTGATGCATTCAAACAATACAGTTTATTTCCATTGAGCCCAGGAAGGTCATTGGTTCCAACATAGACCATATTGTTAAAGAGTGCTGGGGAAGAACATACCAAATGCGTTGTGTTGTACTGCCAGAGCAATACACCAGTAGCAGCATTTAAGCAATAAACATTGTTGTCCTTGGAGCCGACATATACCTTCCCATCAACAACTGCAGGTGATGAAACGATCTGATTATTGGTAGTGTATGTCCATAAGGTGAAATTTGTCATAGGAGCTGATGAAGTCGAATATCCACTACGGTGAAGATCATGGCGGAACATCGGCCACCAGTCAGCATCTAATGTAGTAGATGACTTTGAAATGTGGATTGAAGATGTCTTATTTTCCTGAGGAATAGCATGATTAGCAAATGGTATAACACATAATTCAAGAATCAAGAGAACGATTCCAATCGACAACCATTTTCTTTTCATTACTTTCCTACCCTCTACATAAAAAAGATTTCTCCGGTGTATTTAAACCTTTTTCAAGCTATAAAAAAGTGTAGAGAAAGGGATCGTATGGGCAAACCAAATATTGCCCTCTACGTCAACATCGCCTTGCGTGTATAACGACCAGAACCGATGGTATTTACTTGCGATGTCTTTTGGTGAAACCAATACTATGATGTCATGGTATTGTGGGAATCGTTCTTGCTCAACGAGTCGGTAGACAGACCACTCCACGTTCCACCGAGTATTTGGAGACCAACCCCCAATCTTTTTAATATATTCTTCTGTGAGATTCTGATCGTAGACATATTCTGTTATTGGGGGTGTCTCGATAAGATCGATGTCTTTTGAGATCAACTGCTCTCTTTTTGATTCCCATTCTTCACCATACACTAAATAGTATGCTTCTTCCACCTCTAGAGACGTCCGACTCCATCCACCGAGATGTAAGTTGTCCCAATCGTTCTGATCATACGGTTGACCGTTCAGGCCATGAGAATAGTCTAGCAGGTTAGGTCTATAAGTATAAGCATAGTTCATCACACTTCTATACTTCCCCCATGTCTCTCTAAATTCTTTACCTTGGAGTCGATCAAACAATGCGCCACCAATAAGATTATAGCCAACGTTATCGACTCCTTCAAAGTAATCTGAGGTCAAGCCGCCAAAATGCCCTAGTTCATGCAATATCACTCCCGCTAACCCGACACGTATTCCTCGTGGTGTTGGCACCCAGCCATACCCGATAAAGTTTGTTAAAACTCTTTTCAGAGAAGATCCTAAGGGAGCATAGGAGATATGTATGGTATCATACACGTTTCCTTTTGCAGGATGTTGATAACCACCGCCGTGTCCTATAAGAAGGTATATGAAGGTTCCTTTCCTGTCGTCAGGGAAATAATTATTATAATATTGCAGTATCGTCCCAGCGTCTTGAGAAAGTTTTTCCAGATGTGGGACGGCTTGTCCGCCGCCGTTAGGTGGAGTATTAGGCCATCCGTCATCAAAAAATGCTTTTATATTGTGTTGTGCGTATCGTTCGATAAGCCCTTGTTTACTCTCTTCATAAAAGACATGAGGCGGATCATTCCACCCACCTCGTTCCATATAGTCAACTTCCACATAAATATTCTCAATGAAGGGATCGGCAAAGTATTTTTCCAAGTGGTATTCTCTGATGTTTGTGATGCTATCCATATCTGGATCAAGGTTTCTATGGTCATCCCATGTGCATGGATCATATCCCCATTTCCATTCCCAATCAAGTGGGATTGTATCTCCATCAGGATCTCTAGCCAGATCATTTATGGATGGGTCAGTCCCAAGAATATTGACTTCGGTCCAGTAAGGGATGAAATCATTGTCATAATCAGGTTGATAGAGATTGAACCAGACCTCAAAGGTCTCTCCTAGGTAATATCCATATCCATCATGGTCTGCAAAAGAGTCATCTCCTGTCCATCTTCCTGTTCTATAACAATAGGTCACGGTAAAAGTATCTTTTTTTATATCATTGGTTCGCAGGCCAAAAATTCCTTTTTTTTCTCTTTCGACGATAGTAAGAGTGATCTGTGATGTTTCTTGTTCTTGCATTGCAGTTCGTACTACTTTATTTTCCTGAAATATGGTATCCCAGGTGTTGAACAGCACCTCAGTTACCGTCCTATGTTGTTCGACATCCTTGCTGATATATTCCATTCCATCCATCTCTGAGATAAAATAGAACAATGGCGTTGTTTTCCAGAATCTGCCTGGTTGTAATAATTTTTCAAGTAACCCTCTATGCCGAATTCGTAAAACTTCAAGAATAACCGCCTGGTTTTCATAGGGACTGATTCTGTCATCAATAATGGTTATATTTTCTAGTAAGCCTTCTTCTTTCATTTGGGTATATGTTTTGGTAAGAAGCTGTGTTCGTGGGACTGTTACTATCCCCACGATAGCTTGTTTTTTTCTATCATCACCAGGAAGGAGTGTGTAAAACATTACACTTGCCCCGATTCCTAATAGTATTATGCATATAATCAGTGAGTTACGTATCACATTCTTTTCCATAATTTTTTAGTCCTTCCCTGTGATAAGAGGATAGACCTGTTTAATAGATAAAGCAATTTAAATGTTATGTTATGATAAAAATATAAAAACTAATGCACTGATACGATTTCTGAAAACAAAATAATTTTTATACAATTTTAAAAAAAAAATATTTTAGTCTTCGGTATAGACTATTACAACTTTTGCGTTTCCTTGAAGATTGACGACGAGTTGATCCTCTGTGGTTCCATCATTAGTGTAGATTCCATTGTACCAAATTAGTCTCATTCCCCATATACCAATTAGATCAGTATCTTGCCAGAGAATTTCACCATTTTTTTCTTGATAGATAGTAACAGTTACATCTGGTTCCATCCATTCTATCAACCAGAGGAATACAAAGGCACGGTCATCACCAAAAGGGCGAAACCAGAAGTTTTTCCACATTACATATTTTATTAAAGAGCCTCCTGATGGTTCAATATCACCAGTTGCTTCGATGTAGCAGTCTTTAAAAATCTCTTTTTTGTTTCCAAATGTAGGAGTAGCTAATATAGAAGGAAGTAAAAGGCTTGCTATCAACAAAATTATGATCATTCCAATGATTTTTCTTCCCATATTTCATTCACCATTCTACTAATTAGGATACGACTTAATTTAAGACTTGCTATATATTTTTCATGTAAAAATAAGATTTTTTCTATTGATACTGATTATTTGTGCAAAAAGTAATATAATATATTGCTTTCAATATACGAATACGATAATACAGGGTTATCTTCTTTATAAAAACATTCTTAGAAAAAGATGTATTATTACGTCTCTTTTTAGAATAACAGGTTTTTTATATGAATCATTAAAAAGTAAACAAAATGTGAAGAAAAGTAACAGGAAAACGAGATAAATTATAAATATACAAAACATTTTGGTTTTATAGAAGGAGGAAAAAATATGAAAAAGGTTCTAACTGTATTTCTAGTAATTATGTCAATGATTACATTTATCGTTATACCTGCAACTGGAATAGTACCAAACGAGATTGTAATAACCAATAATTCAAATGTAACTAATCATATGAGAGGAAATTATAACCTCGTTCAACAAATTCATCCTACAAGAATAATTTTCCCTCGAATCTATTGGTCTGGATCTATTGCAACAATTGATGCATATGTAATAAATGAAGGCCCTGATGATTCTGGTAATTTTACTGTAGAAATGAAATGGATAGGAATTTTTGGTTATAATTCTAAGGAGATACTAGATGTAAAAGTCGGAGAATACCTCTCTCTTCCGGCCGGGTATAGACGGCATATTTACTTTAATCTTGAATGTTATATCACAAATAATATCATCAATTTTGGTATGAACATTTATGACATTCAAATAATTAATACCGCTAATGATCTTAACCCAGATGACAACACTGCTTCGTTCACATACATTGTCATAGGATATTAGATATTGATAAAAAATATTATGAAAGGTGCTTCCTGGATTATTATTAATAAGTGAAAAGAGTCGTATTGATACTTTATTTTCCTAGAAAACTTGTTCCTTCTTTTTTTGATTCATTACTGAGACGCAGAAATACTAGCATGATTTACAAAGACTCTGAATGATAATGGTCTTTTTTGTTATGTAAAATCAATTGACTAATAAAAAAATTTATAAATTTATGTATCTCTTTACATTGTACTATCTAATTACAATTCGAAATAATCCACATCTACATGAAAGGCAGAACCTAAAAAGAAAATTTTCCCATCACCTTTACTTACTTTTAGTCCAATAAAGCCTATAGCCCCAAAATAATATGTACACTGCCTACATTCAAAATTATGTAAATTTCTAACACTACCAAAAAACGTTCCATTCCAAGACTTCTTCCCAAGTAACCCCTGTGTCTCAATCCAGCCGCTTGCAGGGAAGAAACGGAATTCAGGTGGCAAATACGCATCAATACTGATCCCAAAAATAATACTACCAATCTGAATAATTCTTGCTGAAGTTATTTTTTGAATCAATGTACACGTTTCACGCAGACGAGCAATACTCTCTTCAAGAACAACAGGATCATCAAAAATTATATCTGCAAGGATGTAAAGAAATAAAACAACATAAAGCAGTGCAGAAACTCCCAACTCAACAGGACCAATTATATTCGTTCCCGTTGTCTCTCCGCTAATAAGACAGAGGAAATTTGAATCATTAAAAATTTGATTTTTTCTATACATTGTCCTAAAAACATTCATCAACTCATATACCTGATCATAGCCATTGACCAACTGCTGTGCTTGTTTAATACTCATCCCCCGCGGTAACAACCCATATGTACTCAACTCCACCACAGCTTCTTTAAAGATAGGGACTGCCTCCTCCCTAGTTATTGTTTGGTTCACCCTAGCCTTAAATTCAACGAAATATTGCTCCAACTCATTATACTGTTCCATACTGAGTTTCACAGCCGTATTCTTATATCCCTTGATGCCATAGACTTGGGTGGTGACCTCCACAAGGCTGTTGTCATCAGATGCTTTGACTAGATGTATATTAATGTTTGATACTATCATTACATTGATGAACAGGATGAGTATTGCTACTGTGAAAATTTTTTTCATATTCATCATCTCATTCTTGGTGTGTTATAAGGTTCTTGGGCGGGATGCCAATCAACCTCAATATATCGAACAAACCATGATGCATGGTCATAGACTACCTGTGCACGACCAAATATAACTCGTAGATATCGTGGTCGTCCCCAATAATTCTTAGACCAGTAGTTATGATTGATTTCATCAAGTGGATCACCCTCTGGCCAATATATATCTGGCTTCAAAAAAATAGTACGAAAATTCCATAAGAAATTGTTTTCTATAATGGTGTTAAAATTTGTTGTAATAACAACGATTCCGAACCAATTTTGTTTAAGTTCATTATGCACTATAGTAGTGTACCCACTTCCCCAATCTAAAACAATGCAAATCGTATTATGTAAAAAAACATTCTCTTCCAGTGTGTTTTTATATGTGAATTCATTCCAAATATAATTTAACAGATGTATTCCTACATTCGTATTCGTGATTATGAGATCTGATAGATTACAAAATGATGCAGCTAAGAGGGTTATCCCAACGCCATTAAAATAATCCCAATCGATTTCTGAACGTGAACTGTTACGTATCGTAAACCCACGTAACTGAACATAATTTGCTAACCGTATCAGAATAATCTCATTATTCCCATTTCCATCGATAACCGTTGTTTCTTTATTCTCACCTATCAATGAAATCGATTTATTAATAACGAGTGTCTCAAAATATGGAGAACTAACTTCATATACAAAAACGACATCACCATCATAAGAAGCATTAATCGCATCCTGAATTTTGGAATAATTTCCAGGTCCACTCCCACCGACATATAACCAATTTCCTCTTGAAGATGGTTGAGATGATAGTTCAATGTTATGGGCAAATGATGGATTTATATACAGTCCAATCAAGAGGAAAATGATCCCAGCAACTAAACTTTTCCGTATCATAGTAATCTTTTCTGTGCTATGCTAATACATAACATGTAATACATGGTCTGTATAAATAATTAATCCAAAATTAGTATAAAACAGAGAAAAAATTTCCTAGCAATTAACTTTTCTTAATGTTAAAAACTCGATGGTTTTACTTTAAAAAAATTTTTATCATAGAATAAATGTATTATCATTATCGAGAATAGTTTTTTTATGTGCGAAATTAAAATAGTAATAAAAAAGAAATAAAAATGAAAGAAAACTAGGGGGAGTCTATCCTGGTGTTAATCCTTGAATTAATTGATCCCAGATTTGATTTGCAATTGTATTTGCACAATCGTTTATATTCAGACAGGTTAAAATTCGCAGGGTGAAAACCAGGGAAAGTAACGTAAGAACAGCAGTGAGTGGAACAAGGACTATCATACCCATGATAAAACACGCAAGAGGATTAGAGGTGCTAAGTCCAAGGGGTTGTTGTGGGTTATCATCAGAAGGTATAACGTTTTGTATATCACTAATTTCTTCAAATGCTGCTGATGGGTTATGTTGTATTATTTTCATGTAATTTTTTATTTCTGCTTTATTGATACCATAGGTAGCGAGTAACCCAGTAATGAAGGGGAATTGATCAAGTTTATTTAATAACTTGTTTAAAAGAGAAGGGTTAGTATGAAAAAAATTTAATGCTTTAATTATAATATCCTCATTTTGAGCGTGTAATGGAAAGATATGTAACTGTTTTTCTTTTCCGATATACATCGCTGTTACCCCTTGACGTATTGACTGTGTTGCACGCTGTGTCCTAACTGCAAACAACGGTGAAGAACTCTCTTTCTCATTTGCATATACTGTTTGATGACTAATGACAGAGATACATGACATCGATAGAATTACAGCTGCTACAAAAAAACTTACAATCCTTAATTTTCTTTTCATTTTTTTTACTCCCCTTGAACTATAATATACTATGATGATATAAAAAACTTTTGTTCTTACTATTTTTTCCTTATATATATGACGTTATAGATAGAATTAAGTTAAGAATACGGTTTAAATATATCTAATTAAACGCTAGAAAAAAATGATACATCAGTGCTCCAGTGGTTGTTTTCTTATTGTGTTGAATATTGCATCATTGTTATAGTGATATGAGGATACCAGTTGTAGACTCCTGCAAGATTCATATTAGCATGCGCATTTTCCCAGTTAAGCAGTGCACTGCCATTAGTGATAGGATAACAATTTCTATAGCCGTCTGGGACGATTACGATGCACTGGATCCAATCCCCTTTTGTTAGTTGTACACTATCCGTCGCCCGGCATAGACCTTTTTGTACGATTCGTTCAAAGAGCATTCGGTCTAACCCGTTTTTAAACACCTTTATAACGACTTTGGCACCATCAAGACTGATGTTAAGGGGAGTATATTCTTCATCAACAACAGTAAACATTACAGCGACCATGACATTTACTCGAACAAGATCAGAGTCGGTAAAGAATTGTTCACATCCACTTAATCCAACATTGATGAGAATGGCAATGATTCCAATGATTACAAATTTTTTTTCCATGTTGGTTCAAACTCCTCTTTTATTTTCTTGTATTGTTTATAGCCATGAATTCCATCATATAAAAACCATAAACCAAGACTTGGGGTTACAACTATAAAAATAACAAAATAGCCTGATAATGTATAAACGAATAAAAAAAGGCAACAGGGTATCACTAGAAGTAACAAGAGCCCATACAGTATATGGTTTCTTGAGGTGGTTTTTAATTCAAGAAGGTCTAGTTCGTTTCTTGATAGTTGTTCATCCATATTCTCTGAAACTCCCATACCCTCTCTCAAATGTTTTGTAATACTTTTTTCTTTAAAAATGTTTAGCCCATCTTAAAAAATTTCATATCTTAAAAGCAAAGGAATACAAGACTTAGTTCGTAATCGATCTTTTTTTTATACGTCCTAATTTGGAACCTCTCTAAACCTTTTTGAATCGTTTTTATATGAATATCTTTTTAGTAAATTTCGAGGGTTTCAAATCATCGTCCTGCACTTAAAAATATGTCTTAATTCGTAGAAGCATTGACGATGTTGGATATTATTTTTTTATCTTAAAATAAACTCATTTTCTTAGGCATCATTCGATAATTTCAGAAAGTTTTTTTAGAACTTGAGGTTCCTAACTTATCTCGACCCAGAGAGCAGAACCAATATAAAAAAATTTAATAGGTGTTTTTAAATCCAATAATATTTTAAATCCTGTAAAACCACTTATATACCCACCAAAGTTACCAAACCATTTTTTACGCCCACCTAAACCTATCGAATATAAGGAACAATTCCCTCCATGAATATAGATATGACTCCATACAACCAAAGGAAGAAGGTAATCCAAAGCAAAAAAGACCATGTTTATATCTACTAGAATCATAGCAATAATTAAATAAATTGGCAGCAATAAATTCACCAAATAATGTAATATCTGAAAATATCCAAACAATAAAACCATTTGAAATAACGTTACAATTTCAGTATTCGTTGAATAACCAGCAATTAAACATAAAATATTTGTGGAATCATTTAATTTTTTATTCTTGAGCGTTTCTCTTATTACCTGGTTAATTTTCATATTATGACTTCTTTCAGTGACAAGGTTTAAAGCCTGTGCAACACTTATTCCCTTCGGTAATAATCCATACTTGTTCAATTCCATTATGGCTTCCTTGAAGAGAGGAACTGCTTCTTCCTTGGTTGTTGTCTGATTTAACCTGGTTCTGAACTCAAAAAGATAATCCTCTAGTTTTTGATAATGTCCTCTGGTGAGTTTGACTGTAATATCTCCATATCCTTTGACACCACAGGCTTGGGCGGTGACCTCAATAGGGTCATTGTCTAGGGATGCCTTTACAACAGTGAAGTTGATCACTGGTACAATTGTTACACCTACGAACAAGAGAATTATTCCAATCGTCAACCATTTCTTTTTCATTGATTACACCTAACAGATAGAATTAAATCCATGAACAATTTAAAAGGGTCGCAAACACTCCAATACTACCAACCATTTTATTATAAATATCCAAATAATAAATACCCGTCACACGATACACAATTAAAAGAATAACATTAAATGAGAAAATAAACAATAATAAGATCGAACAGATTACTGGAAAGGGCCAATATAATAAATAATTGTTTTCACAATCATACTTACCATTTGATAATTCAGTAAATTCTGCACTAAGTGTCGCATTCTTTTCAATAACAGCATTTATTTCCTTCTGCATCTCTTCATTTCTGAATTGATACTTCTCAACTATTGAGTGTATCTTTGATTTACCGACGAACCTTGAAAGCATCAAACCAATGAAATACATCTGTTTGAGTTGGTGCTTTGTGAACACAGGAATTTTTGATACTGGGAATAATCCTCTACTCATCTGTGATTTAAGGATGATTTGCTGTATCTCCTTGTTATTCGCTATATCACCAATGGTCTGGAATACCAATTCTTTCTGATCAACTGCATTCTCTATTATGGTCTGGTTTACTGATCGAACTGTTTGATATCCAACCACATTACTCAACGAACCCAAAATAAGCAGAATAATAGTACAAATACTTCTTCTAATTAATAGATTTCTTTCAATCACTTTCCCATATAATCCTACTTATCATTATCATAAGATTTTTAATGATTGGAATTAAATTAAGGACGCGATACAAGAATTGTACCCTTCCATTCGTATCAGTTTTTATCAACCAGATATCAACATTTCCAGCCCCATATGAGTTTGTCCCACCAAGAACAATGTACCCACCGCTAGATAGTTCCTTAATATCTATACCAAAATCATAACTATTACCACTTCCATAGGTTCTCTTCCAGATAATTAACCCGTTTTCATTTGTTTTAATTATGAACAGTTTTAATCGTAACAGTCCCCAAAATTTGATATTACTATCTGCTTCACCGGTTATGATGTACCCACCATCAGAGGTTTGATGTAACTTTTTAAATATATACCCGGTGAAAAGACCGCGATAATTTTTTAACGATACTATCTGACCGATTGTATCTATCTTCATTAACCAACCTGTAACATTTCTTGGCCAGTCCCCTTTTTTACCAATAGCAGCAAAAGTACCATCATTACTCTGTAAAACATCTAAACATTGCATACTATTGTTCAATGTAATAATCCAATTTTCTTCACCATTTTCGTCTGTTTTTACTATGTAATTTTCTCCTGCTATGATATATCCATGATCAGTTGTTAGTTTTATTGAAAGACCTTTTGAGTCAAATTCTTCAAAGTTTTTTTGCCAAATTTCATTTCCACTAGAATTAACTTTTAAAATCCATAAACATCTACACGTTGAATTGTATCCTGATACAATATAACATTCATCGTCTGTTTTACACATTGAATATCCTGTACTTTTCAAATATATTTTACTCCATTCTTCATTTCCATTTTCATCGGTTTTTATCATCCAAAAATTATAATCGATTCTTGCAGAAACCATATAACCACTATCAGATGTCTGCAGCACTTCAGTTCCAATTTCAAATGATTGTGGATTATCCGTAGTCCCAAATGTTTTATTCCAGAGTTCATTACCATTCTCATCAGTTTTTATTAACCAGACATCAGTTCCGCCTATACCAAAATTTTCTGTAGAACCTACGATAATATACCCACCATCAGCAGTTTGCTGAAACGCGCGTCCAATATCATAATCTACTCCACCTAAGGTTTTCATCCAAGTCTTACTAAATATCGAAAGATATTTTCCATTAGTATCCTTAATAACATTAGACTGTGTTAATTGTCCAGAAATAAGGGGAAGAGATGCAATCATCAGCATACAAATAACGATACAAAGTATCCATTTCTTTAAAATTTTCATTCCTCCTTATGATATTATAATTCATAACACGTATTTATACTTATTGAGAAAAGAGACTTTGCATATTAAGCAGGAGTGTATGTGCAGCAAACAATTCTGCATATAAATTAATTTGATAATTAAAAGTATATCATTTTAATATAAACGAAAACATGAACTATTATTCTTTACCAAACAAGTGTATGAAAAACCATTCTAAATATTACCCCATCTCTTGCAATACCAAAGAAAAAATAAATATCCAAATATTGAACATTGTAAAAAGAACAAAATTTAATTTCACCCATATTACACCAAACTTCAATACCTAAAAAACTTCTTTCAATATTCGTGTATCGTCTCCACACGAAACCACTATAAAAATCAGGGTATTTCATCTCCCCATCGATATAATAACTTGGAGTATTTTTGATAATCAAATCAGGTTTCCCTTCACTTGTAACTACAGGATGTATGCAGTTGACAAAAGCAGCATGATAAAACCAATAATCAGAGGTTTTTTTACCCATACTTTCCATCTCCGTGTAATGATTTTATATTTAATATACATTTTAAAAAAACTTATCCCGAGATGTCAAGGATGCAGTAATAGGAATAAACAACATTTCAGGTGATAATCAAATGTCGAATCAAAGCGGTTTGCGAAATAAAATCTCACATCAATAGTTTAATTTTTAAAAGAAATTTCTTCAACCCATATAAATAAACTTGGTCTAGGTTTCCATTGAATATTATCAATAGTTCCATAAAATGCTTTAGGTGAAAAAAGAGGGATCCACGCGACATCTGACATTGCTATGAAAAAAATTTCCTGAATATATTCTTGTCGCTTCCAAGTTTCCATAGTGTAGGAGAGTAATTCAGACAATCGATCAACTTCAGGATTCGAATAGTTACCATAATTCCAAACTCCATTACCTTCAGGTAGATCAGAGGTCTGAAGTAATAATTTAATAAGACCCTCAGCTTCAAGAGGATAAATCCCCGCTATATACAGAGATGTATTTTTATAATATAATTTTGTATAATATTCATTCGATGGTAGAGGATTAAGAATGATGGTAATGTTAATCTTTGCAAGTTGATCTGCTATTTCACTTGAAATATTTAATAATGAACCAGAATTAAAAGTATCTAACACTATAGAAAATCCAGCTTCATATCCTGCTTCTCGCATGAGATTTTTTGCTATTTCAACATCATATGGTAATCTATGAATGTTTGGATTATATCCAAATGTATGGTAGGTGACAAATTGGGATGCTGGCGTTGCAGAATCCTGTAGATATTTTTCAATAATCGTATCAATATTAATCGCATAATACATGGCTTTTCTTACTCGTACATCAGTTACTGGATTTGCAGATTCTTTAAAACCAAAGCTATCATTCACTCTGAAATCAAAGCTTAAATATATGACACCTGGAGTTTGAATTGATTGCACTGTTAACCCTGAGGTATTTTGTATTTCTTCAATATATTTTGATCCAAGCGGGGCAATATCAAGCTCTCCAGTTAGTAGGGCATTTTTTAATTCTTTTGAATCATTCATTTTTTTAAACGTAACTTTTTTCACTTCAGGTTGTTCTTTCCAATAGTTATCAAATCTTTCTAATGTGATATATTTTCCAGCCACATAATCAATTAATTGATAGGCTCCGGTACCAATCGGCCATGTCACATTCGTGTTCTCTATTGTTTTCATGTAGTCCTCTGACAATATAAAAAGGGTTCCTAATTTGTATAATAACAAAGGAATTGGTTTTTTTGTAATAATGTCAATCGTGTAGTTATCCACGATTATAACCTCTGATATAGATTCAAGTTCTTCACTGTGATACGGATAATTTCTCATATAGTCAATCGTAAATTTCACATCATCTGCAGTAAATAGGTTCCCATTATGGAATTGTACTCCTTTCCGTAAAAAGAATCTCCATGTTACATTGCTTGGGTTATTCCAACTTTCTGCAAGCGCTGGAACATATTTATATGAAATAGGATCTATTTCTACTAAACAGGAAAAGAGATTTCTATTGACTGAAAGTGTAGCAATATCTCTTGAATTCATCCATGGATAAAATCCAGAGATGTTTTGTGCCATTCCTATTATTATATCTCGATCGATCCTGGTTTTATTTTGGTAAGAGTCTGTTAGACATCCTGCAAGCATAAAAATATGTAATATCAATATACTAAAAATTAAACAATTTATCATTTTTTTGATGTTTTCTTTTAGCTTTTCATGATTCATAAATCATAGTCTCCCTTGTCTTAAAAATCAAAAGTATTCCTCCTCTATTAATACAAATTAGATATAGTTATATTCTTGTTTCATTTAAATGTTTGGAAACGAAAAAAAATAAAGGAAAATCTAGGATGCAGTGACATGGTTTTTTGTTAGGCTCCAAAACCTATTCTATTTCCTATCGAAGTGTATAAAGGATAATCGTGACACTATAACTATCAGATGGAGTGGGATTTGTGATGACTAATTTGTTAAATTGTTCCTGAGGAGTTGTGGTAAAAAAATAAAAATATTCATGTGGTTCATCTGGGTCCATCCCGTTATAATGATAGTTCCACACCGAGCTGATATTATCCTTCGATTGTGTAAATAATTCAGCGTCGATATCAGGACCGGAGGTGTATATGGTAATGAATATCCCCGTATATTGTGATCCTATACTTGGTGTAAGTTCTTTTTTTGTCCACGGTTCATTAATATGTAATTTTAACTCTGCTGTTTTATTTTTTTCATGATATCGAGGATCGTAAGGACCATCGTCGACAGTATCTGGATATCCATCATTATCAGAATCTACTGGTGTGAGAGTTGGAGTTGGTAAACGACCATAGAAAAAACCGGTGAGAAATCCTATACAAAAACATAAAAGAAAAATCAGTAATATTATTATTTTTTTCATCAGACGTGCCTCTACTTTATAGTTTTATAGGTCTGTTCTATTTTAAAATATTTCCCTGAAACTACGGCATTAATATGGTTTTTCAGTTACATTAATGATTTTTTCAGTAGCATTCATCTATTTTTTACAACCAACATATTTTTTGTGTGAAATCAAATGACTAATAAAAGAATTTATATAGTTATGTATCACTTTTCATTGTACTATCTAATTAAAATTCGAAATAATCCACATCTACATGAAAGGCGGAACCTAAAAAGAAAATTTTCCCACCACCTTTACTTACTATTACAAGTATAAAAAGATAAAGAGTTTATCCCATTTTATAATGTTTTCTCACATCTTTATGTATATTCCAATTACATTTCATCCCTTCTGGGAATATAACATAGTCTCCTTCTTTGAAATGAAATTTTTTCCCCTCTTCATTTGTTACAGTAACATCTCCTTCTATAACAAGGAAGGTTTCCTTGGTATCATATTCCCATGGAAATTCTGATGTTTCTTTCTCCCAAATAGGCCATGATGCTGCTTCTTCTTTTTCACGTTGTGATGGTTTTCTAATTATAGGTTCCATATGAGTAGTTAAATAAAATGCAATATTTAACTCTAACCCATTAAAAAACTACTTTTGTATTACTGTTTTTCGATGTAAAAACCAAGCTTTTTCGGAAGCAAAAAAGGAGAATCGTTAACATAATTTACTTAAAGCTGCTAGAAAATCGTTACATTAATTCCTATTTTAATGAGTTCTATACTTTCTGACGAGAAAATCTACACTCCTTCGCAATCATATCGATATTTTAATTGAATCTTGTTCCAATATATTCATTAATTTTATTTTATCAAGCAATAATGCATCCTTGATCCTTTTCACCATAGATTTCCCTATTTAAAGAACATATAATACTCTTCTTTAAGATATATATTTGAAAAATCTTTGTAAAATACATTATTATGATTTACAGAGTTGATACTACTGGGTTCTTTGGTGCAAATATTAGTAAGAAAAAATTAAGAAAATTGGGATTGATTACCTTATAAATGGATATTTTAAAATGCTATTGGAATAGAATCTTCAGATGCCTTTTTATTTTTACAGAGGATGGTTCTATGAAACGCTAGGCATAATTAAATTTCATTAGATAAACTAGATTGCATGATCGTGAATGGTGTTTCTGTAAATCCAATCTTTTTATACGCTTCGAAGGCTTTTGTATTTTCATTGTGAACATATATTCTTATCTGAAAAAGCGTATTTTCATCAATATGATTAAAAAGATATGTTATTATTTTTTTTAATATTCCTTTTGTCCTCCATTCAGGTATCACATAAACCCGATGAATCCAGTAGATCATTTTATTCCTCCAATCGCTCCATTCGAAGGTTATCATCGCTTGTCCAATAATGCAATTATCATGTTTTGCTATTAGATAAAAACCATACTGTGGATGAGTAAGTAAATATGTTGAACCAGCTAATGCAGTATTATAATCTAAGATTAATTCTTCCGTTTCTTTTGCAAGGAGTATGTTATGTTCTGCAATATTGGTAGCATGTTCCATTCTGCCTTTTTCAATTATGATAAAATCATCCATAACTCCCCCCTATCGTATGGTATTCATAAAATGTTATTGGTTCATGTTTGTTCGATATGATTATTAAAGCTCTATAGGGTTCCTCATCGATCGCGTTTATTTCCCGTAATGTATTTAAGTGTCAATATTCCTCATTTTCTGGAGGTCAATGGAGCGTTTGTTCTTTTTTATATGACCGATTATGAATCCTGTTGAAATAGTTTCAAGGGGTTAAATCCCTCACGGATAAACTAATAACTTATAGAAAAAAATAAAAATGATCTAACGGTATTAATTTGTCTCCCAAAGGGTTTCGGGGAGGATCTTTTCAATTACTGTTTTATTGAATTTTATTGGTTCTTCCCCATTTGGAGCGTGTGCTGATTTTTCAAACCAAATGAATTCTTTTTTAGGTGCTTTTAATACATCAAAATATTTTTTAGCTAGTTCTGCTGACCAGTTGTAGTCATGTCGTCCCATTAAAAAATAAACAGGTATTTTGAGTTCAGGAATTTGTTCCAATAAATTAATTGTTAACAATTCTTTTATCATAGTTTTTGTAGAAAAGAAATTACCTTGTAGTATTCTTATTAAATCCAAGAACGTATATTCAGGTTTCAATTTCGGCAGGTATTTAAAAAAATATTTAACAACAGAACGATATCCATTAATATTATATATAAGTCCTCCATATTTTGCTACAAGTCCGTATACTCTCATTTTTGTGAAATATCCTGCTTTATAGAAATTTACATATGGGGGTGCCATATTCTTAAAAGGAGGGCCGATTTTTGTTAACAATTTAACTGCTTTTTTATCGCCTAATTCTTTTGATTTTTTGAGTGCAAAATGATACATTATTTTTTCAGTTTCGATTGTATTGCTTGCTTGTCCTACGCCAATATATGCATGAAATAACTGTGGATATCTTTGAACAGTCAATATTCCAAGAACACTCCCCCAGGAATGCCCCATTAAATATATTTTTTTCTTATTGAAACGTTTACAGAGTAATAGTATTAACTCATGTAGATCAGCAATAAATTGTGTGATAGTCATTGATTCTTTTGGTATGCGCCATGAAAACGACTTTCCTGCTCCTCGTTGTTCCCATTGAATAACAATGAAATACTCCTCCAGCGGAGCCTGAAAATGTCGAAATAAAGGCATCACAGGGGTTCCTGGACCACCATGCAGATAAAGCAAAATAGGATTTTTAATATCTTTTGTTCTAATAGATATCCATTGGTTGATATCACCAAGAGGTATTTTTTCAATAGTTACGAAACGTTCTTGCATTTATTGGTCCTTCTAATACTTTATAATGAAAATCTTAAGAAAATCTTAACTGTAGTATAAAAAGGAAGTGATTATGAGTGTAAATTTATCATTCTGACTCTATAAATCGGTAAATGCCCGTAATTATTATATCGGTCAGATTGAATTGATATCCTTTTCTCATGTAATCATATGGTTTCAATAGGAGAAAAATCATTCTTTTTAATATACCCATGTCATTATGGGTAAAAAAGAGATTTGATTGAATCTAAGGTTAATGTTATTTCCCCTTCACTCTTTGGATCTTAATTAAAACAGTAATTCTTATTAGGTCATCATCATCGTGATAAAAAAGTAAGTTAAAACCTAGACACGTAGATAAATCTCTCTGATTTATTATCAAATCGTTGCTTATACTTTATTGTTTGCATCATCTTCTTTATATTTAATTTCATAAAGATCGCTTCGTCTATCCTTTAATGTTAATACACTCCCGTATTCTCGATGTCTTTTTAGGAGACTAATGTCCAAATCTTGGAAGATTAATGTTTCAATATTAGGGGAGCACTCGGCTGCAATACCATCTCTATGAAAAGGAATATCTGAAGGAGTGAATATCGCTGATTGCGCGTAATTAATATCGAGATTTTTTACTCGTGGAAGGTTCCCAACGCAACCAGCTATTGCCACATAGATTTGATTTTCAATGCATCTTGCTTGAGCACAATATCGAATCCTTAGATATGCTCGTCGTTCATCAGCATTAAAAGGAACAAAGATAATATTTGCACCTTTTTGGACAGCGATACGTGCAAGCTCAGGAAATTCGATATCATAACATACCAAAATAGCGATTTTTCCTTTATCGGTGTCAAAAACCTCAACTTTATTTCCGGGTTTTACGCCCCACCATCTACTTTCACTAGAAGTAATATGGATTTTATACTGTTTTTTTATGGTTCCGTTTCTTAGAAACAGATATGAAATATTATAGAGATTATCATTTTCAATAGTAAAATGAGAGCCAGCAATAATATTGATATTATATTTTACGGCAAGTTTCGTAAATAGTTTTAAATATTTTGGAGTGAACTTTGAGAGCTCACGCATTGCTTCGGCGGGACGTGTTTGTTTTAGAATAGATAATAGTTGTGTAGTAAAGATTTCGGGGAATATTATAAAGTCGCAGTGATATTCTGAGGCTACATCTATAAAATATTCGCAGTGTTGCGCAAAATCTTCAAAATCCTTCACTACACGCATCCTATATTGTAATACACAAACCCGGACAGAGGAATCCGGCGAAACAGTTTTTTCAGTAACAGGTATATAATCAAGATTCGCCCATTCTAATAATGTTGCATAGCCTTTTGATTCTTTATCATGAGGTAAATAATTAGGTATTAATCGTTTTAATACAAAATCATTAGCTATTTGAGCAGTGAGTACGGGATCATAAAATATTTTGTCGATTACCTTTTGTACATATTCTCTCGCACTCATTTTTTTTGCGTGTTTATAATATCCTGGAATACGACCTGCGATAATAATTCGTTTAAGATTTCTATCCTTAGTAAGTTGTTTACGTTTATCATATAATCTTCGTGCAAGTTTCATACTACGAAATGCTGGGTCAACCATCATTTCAATTCCATAGAGAGTACGTCCAAATGGGTTATGATTCGTGATATAGCCGCTATTAGTCATTTCACGCCAACTTTGCGTTTCATCATATTCATCCATGTTTAGCATTAAGCTACAGGAGGAGGCAATAATTTTATTATTATGTGTAATACAAAATTGTCCATCTGGAAAAATATCAATTAAACTTTCGAATTGTTCTTTTTTCCAGGGTTTCATGCCGGGGAAACATTTCCTTTGAAGGGAGATGACATCGTAATAATCCGTCTTTTTTAATTTTCGTTTTTTAATACGTTTTTCAAACGTCTTTATATCGATTTTTTCCATGTTAATTATAGATAATAGAATTGGTGTATCTAAATTTTACTAAATCACAATTTTAATAATATTTTTTGTGCTTGTTAATTATTGAATCTTGTTACTGAAAAAATTGAAAATGATAAAAATGATTATTTCCTCATACATTGCTTGGTTTACATTATGAAGAGTTATCTTATAGAGCACCGTGCGGAATGAATTATAGTATTTGTAGCTTATTTGAGAAACAAAAATAGATGCCCAAGGTGTCGGTTATTTAACAAAAACGAACCAGTTACTATTGCGAAATGTAAAATTAAAAATTATGCAATTTTCGAGAAAAGCAAATTAAAATTTTGTTTTAAATGTAAGGAACTCCCTTGTGATAAACAAAAACATATGGATAAAAGATATCGAAATAAAAACAATATCAGTATGACTGAGAATCTTAAAAATATAAAAAAAAGGATTAAAAGAATTTATTAAAAATGAAAAAATAGTGTGGACTTGTTCTCAATGTGGAGGTACAATTTGCGTTCATCAAGGATACTGCATTCTTTGTAGAAAAAAGTAATAATCAAAATCAAATTTTCGATTAAATAAAAAAAATTACTTAAGCTTAAAAAAAAAAAGTATTAAAGCAATACTGAGGTACGTAACATATGCCGTTATGCAAACAATTATTATTAAAAAATTCAATTGAAATTGATGTACCTCCTGAAAAAAATATGGGGATTTTTTAAAAATCTTGATAAAAATTATACCACCCTGCATCCAAAAGATCATATTGTTTTTAAATGGACTAAGGGTGAAGCCTTGAAAGAAGGATCTACCCTGTATACTGAACAATATGTGTTGGGAAAAGTTAAGAAATATAATGCAATGCTAACTGAAATCATTCGTAATAGACAAATCGTATTCAAATGGTCCTATCCTGTATCTCTTCTATCTCCAAAAGTTGAATGGCTTATTTAACCAAAAGGGTCTTGCTCTGTTTTTACCGCTATTACGTAAATGAGAGCAGGATATTTATGGAAAAAACTTTTTAAAAAAGGAATGAATAATATCATTGAAGCGCATAATAAACATACAAGGGAAGAAGCAAAAAATCTTAAAATAATTTTAGAAGGAAAAAATTTTGAATGAAAAACATCATCAAACAAAATTCCGGTAGAAGCATTTATGATTATTTTCGTCTAATAACTTTTACGCATACAAAAAAGGGAAATAAAAAAAATGGGAGGGAGATAGGATTTTCTATTTTTTCACAAGTGAGAAGATGATAATCTGTTGTCCCGTTGCGATCTCTTCCGCATCCTTTACTTTCGCAATAATGGTAATACCTCCTAAACCAAGGAATGGTCCTGTGCTAACAGAAACTGATTTCCCTATTGGTATGTTACCTATTGTATCATTCACCGTCAGATTGATGAATCCAAGAAATCCCCCGTCTATGGTAATCATCCAGTCAACATTGGTTACATTTATGATTCCATTGTTTATAATTTGCATCTTGATTCCGAATCCACTAGTGATTCGTATACTGAGATTATAGATTTCTACAGCAAGGGGTATTGACCAATCGCTTTCAGCATCATAAGTATCTTTTGCTTTTACTTTCACTAAATATGTTCCCGAGGTGTTCCACGAATGAGACATCGTGACCTGAACACCTGAAGCATATGGTCCTATCCAATTCGAAGGGGTTCCGTCACCCCAATCAATAAAATAAAAAACATTATCACCCTCAGGGTCATGGGTAATGAAATTATACTCATATGATTTCTTTACGTTACCACATATTTGACCAGTTACTATTGGTTCATCTGGTTTATTATTGATCGTCGGACGAGAAGCAACTGCAAGATACGTCCTTCTTTTCCAATACTGGTTGACGTTATGCCCTGCGTTATATGCAAGAATGTATCGACTGTATTTCTCATCAATGAGCAGGGTTGGTGTTCGTTGGAATCCATCAAATGGGACACCCTCGGGAAACTGACCAGGCACGATAATTGGATTGTCAGGATGGCCGAGCCAA
>Ga0209427_10000494_pt1 | contig 41930 bp, 39 predicted proteins | sample DeeMarSWOR136_30_FD_187465 | JGI IMG/M metagenome (GOLD analysis project Ga0209427, IMG submission 187465) | Marine sediment microbial communities from White Oak River estuary, North Carolina - WOR-1-36_30 (SPAdes) (version 2) | ecosystem: Environmental > Aquatic > Marine > Intertidal zone >...
TTTTGAGTGTGATAATGGACACCCGATTCATTATCATTGTTTAGCAGATTGGTTATTGCATTCTAAAAACTGCCCTTTATGTAGCGATCCTTATCCTGATAGTGTATTAGCAAAATTTCAGGATTTTATAAAAGAGAAAGAGAAAGAAAAACAAGAAGCAATAGACCAAGAATTAGAAAATGAAGCAAATGTAAAAATGGAAGCTGTAACAAAAAAGATCATTTTCCTTAAATTTATTGAAACAGTTGAACATTTAATCGATGGAAAAAAATATGATGATGCTATCGAATTACTTATGGAATCATATAATGATAGATCTTCTGATGAGAGTAATTTGAAAATTCTTTTTCTACTTGGAATGGCAAATTACTTGCGTGGGCGATATGATTTAGCAATCAATTTCTTATTCAAATTAGTAAAGCTAAATTTCGATTATCCCGACGGCTTTCTTTTTCTTGGGAAATCGTATGAAGCACTTGGAATGAAGGAGAAAGCAGATTGGGCGTATCAAAGAATAAAAAGATGAACTAATCCTCTTTTACTCTTATTAAATCTATATCTATCTTCACACTATAACCCTGAGAATGATTAGTGGGTCCATGTCCACGGCCAATATTTAAAATATCAGCTCTTTGAATTGCCGTTGTTAAATAGGCTTTTGCAATATGAACTGCCTTTTTAATATTTGTACCTTTAGCTAATTCAGCAGCAATAGCAGAGGCGAATGTGCAACCTGTACCATGAGTATTTTTAGTTTCAATACGAGGTGCGTGAAATTCTATAAATTTATATCCATCATAAAGTAAATCAATTGCATATTTGGGATCTCGTGAATGTCCCCCTTTTATTACTACATTTTTAACGCCCATTTCATGAATTATTTTTGCAGCTTCCCGTGTGTCTTCTAAGTCATTTATATCTATATTAGCTATTGCTTGAGTTTCATAATGATTAGGCGTTACCACATACGCTAATGGAATTAATTCTGAGATGAGTGTTTTATTTGCCTCAGGTTTTAGTAATGGATCTCCACCTTTGGCAATCATTACCGGATCTATTACTAAAAACTCTACATTATATTTTTGAGCGCGATCAACTACAATTTGAATAATTTCTGCATTTGCGAGCATCCCTGTCTTCCATGCATCTGCTCCAATATCAGACATTACAGAATCAATCTGCTTCCCTACAAAAATAGGATCTATTTCATAGATTCCCTGAACTCCAACAGTATTTTGGGCTGTTAATGCTGTGATGGCACTCATCCCAAATACTCCAAGAGCAGAAAAAGTTTTTAAATCTGCTTGAATTCCCGCACCACCACCAGAATCAGATCCCGCAATTGTGAGTACTTTTTTCATTTTCCTTAGTAAATTATGCCTCAATTTTATAAAAAATTTCTTATAAGTTTATAAAAAGAAAAGCAAACCGAGTCTATCTATTTAGAAATACTCTTTCTTATGATAAAATATAAGGTAATTTTGAGGTGTACAGATCTCTGAACGGAGTGTACAAAAAATAGTTATTTAAGATATTAGAATAATTAATTATTTAACAAATTTGTAACTCAAAATTTTACTACTATAGCGAAACTAATATGAAATCAAATACAAAATCAGAAACAATCATTTTGATCATATTTGGAATTCTTTTCGCTTTCGTACCAATGGTTACCATTAACCCATTAATTATTACAGGCAATACCGAAGAAATTACTTTTGATAAGGAAAAACCAAAAATCTCTGTAGTATCGGGTAAAATTCGTATAATCAATAATTCAGGGTGGGTTGATTTTAGGAATGCTGGAAATTGTACGGGAAGTGGCACTTATTCTGACCCTTATATTATAGAAGGTTTGGTAATAGATGGTGGCGGTTCTGGAAATTCTATTTCGATTGAAAATTCCAATGTATACTTTAAAATCGAAAATTGTACACTCTATAATACTGACTGGGGATCAGATGCTGGAATCAGATTAATGAATGTTAATAATTCCCAATTGATTGGTAATGATTGTTCATATAGTCAGGTGGGGATAGTATTAGGCGATGGTTTGGATTATACTGGGGGTGGTTATAACAACACAATAACTGGAAATATTCTAAATAACAATCGGGGTGGGATGTATTTATTTGATGGTTATAACAACACCATCTCGAACAACACTGCTAATAACAATACGTGGAGTGGTATATATTTAGTAGGGAGTCATTACACTGTCGTTTCGGGAAACACTATGAATGAGAATAACATGTGTGGGATAAATATAGGAGGTGGTCATAATAACCTTATTGTCTCGGGAAACACTATGAATGATAATAATATGCATGGACTATGGATGGATGAAAGTTTTAATAACACTATCTCGGGAAATGTTATGAATAACAATAATTGGAGTGGGATAATTTTAATAGATAGTAATTCTAACATCATATCAGGAAACACCGCTACTAATAATAAGGAATGTGGGATATTTCTCTACAATAGTTGCTATAACTTTGTTTCGGGAAACATCGCAACTTACAACCAGTGGGGGATAGTTCTCTATTTTAGCAATTATAACACCATCTCAGGAAACAAATTAAAAGGAAATGATGAATGTATCCTTGAAATAAGCTGCCAAGGAAATGTAATTCAAGATAATGATTGTATACTTCCACCAACGTTAAATTATTTGTCACCTATTCTCATTATAAGTGTAATCATCGTTGGAATTTCCGTTTTTATTATATATCAAAATGGTAAAAAATTTAAAAAACCTCAGCAGGATTTGGATTTCTTATGACGCCAAGAGGGGGAAAGTATAAAAAGGAAGGACTTACAATAACATATAGATCCTCGAAATCAAAAAAAGAGACCTTACTTGCAATGTCAGATCCTGATATAAATGGAAATAATATTAATGGTAATCGGAAAAAAGTATTGCAAGGTAAAACTCTCCAAGTATATTGGTACATTTTAACACATAATCATGCGGGGGTAAGGGAAATTCAGAAAGCTTTAAAATTTGTTTCTCCTGGAACTGCTTCTTACCAAATTAATAAATTATTGAAGGCAGGGATTATCTCAAAAAACGAAGAAGATGGTAAATATTATGTAAAAGAAGATGTAAAAAAAGGCGTATTAGGATTTTATTTTCACTTAGGTTCTTTAATGATTCCTCGATATTCTTTATATTTAATAGTTAATATTATGGGTGTTGTGAGTTATGTTTTTCTTGCCAGTAAATATGGTGACGTTTTTATTACTAATCCTGGGAGTTTGCTCTTTCTATTTTTTATAGTATTCTGTACCTGTGTTTTTATATTTGAATCAATGAAAATTTGGAAAAGAAAACCGACATGATGAACAAAAAAACAGTGGTTTGTAATAATGATATAATAGAGGCAAAGAAACTTATAGAATAGATTTTCTCTTGCTTTCTAGAGCATTTTTTAATAGTTTTATTGCACAAAATTCTCCACACATGCTACATACTTCTTCATCATCTTCAGCACAGCCATTGCGATAATGAATCTCTCTGGCTAATTCAGGATCAATTGCTTGTTTAATCATACCTTCCCAATTGAGTTCTTTTCTAGCAATATCCATCTTATAATCCCAGTTTGAAACTCTTTTACCATAGCGCGCGATGTTAACAGCGTGAGCAGCAATCTTGGATGAAATAACACCTCTTTTGACATCGTCCTTTGTGGGTAGTCCTAAATGTTCAGATGGAGTCACATAACATAAATAATCAGCCCCGGCTAATCCCGCAAGTACTCCTCCTATAGCACCGACAATATCGTCATAACCTGGAGCAATATCCGTAACAAGCGGACCTAATACATAAAAGGGTGCTTCATCGCATAATGATTTCTGAATTTTGATATTTCGTTCAACTTCATTAGCAGGAATGTGACCTGGTCCCTCAACCATAACTTGGACATCAGCAGCCCACGCTCGTTTTACCAATTTAGAAATTTCGAGTAGTTCTTGAACCTGAGCATAATCAGTAGAATCAAAAATGCTTCCTGGTCGCATCCCATCTCCAAGAGAAAGAGTAAAATCGTATTCTTGTGCCATCTCGAGGAGATAATCGTATCTTTTGTTGAAAGGGTTTTCCATCTCATTCTCTAAAATCCATGATGCGAGGAATGTTCCACCTCTCGAAACAACTCCCATTAATCTTGGGTGATTTATTAGAAAATTTACAATTTCTTGTGTTACTCCAACATGAATTGTGAAGAAATCAACACCTTCCTTTGCTTGTTCTTCCACTACATTGAACATGTCATCTTCATCCATATGGATGATAGCTCCTTTATTCTCAAGAGCTCTTAGTGCAGTCTGATAAATAGGAACGGTACCTAAAGGAACCTTGACCTCATCAAGGATTCTTTTTCTAATTGCTATAATATCTGCTTCAGTAATACCAGTGCTTAAATCCATAACAGTATCTGCCCCATATTGAACAGCTATTTTAGCTTTTTCGACTTCCTCATTGATATTAAACACTGTTTTTGATGAACCCACATTAGCATTAATTTTAACCAATAATCCTTTTCCAATACCTATGGGAGTCTCTAAATCTCGACGGTTCGATTTTGGAATTACGATTCTTCCACTTTTAATCCCATTTCTTATGAATTCCAAATCAATCTGTTCATTTTTGGCAACAATCTCCATAATTTTGAGAGTATTTCCATTGCGAGCAGTTCTCATCAATGTAGACAAACTTCGATCCCTTTATTCCAAATATCTATTTTGATTAGGGAAATGTAATCCCTATGACACTATAATTATAGTAGAATTATATTCTTTTGTCTTCTAAATTAAAAATATAATAAAAAAAAAAGTAATAATATTAGTTAATTTTTTTACTTTTAAGGAAGCTTCATTCCTACTGCTGCCAATGCCTCTTGAATAGTTGCCCAAACTTCAATAGATCCTTCATATCCTTCAACATCTAAGAAAAATGCTCTTTGGTCAATTGCAAGTTTCCATGCTTCCTCAAATTTTCCCTCTTTTACACGAGACACACTTAAAACTTTTATTCCTTCATCTGTTATTTTTACTGCTGATGGTATAATAAGGTCTCCTAAGGAACTATCAGGAGGAAATTTTTGTATGTATTCAAGATATTTTTTTGCAAGTTTTGGTCCCAGGTGACTAGGATATTTAACAAATGACATTATATATGGCATATCATCTACCTCCATCTATCAATTCTATTTTTAAATTAGTTTTCGTAGTAGTTAATAGTCAATTTTACTGCTATTTAAAATTTTACAAATATATCAAAATTAGTAGAAATTAAAAAAAAAATTTTTATAAGTTGATCTTTATAATTCTGGTGCTTCCACTCCATTGATCTTATAAGCTATAACTCAGGAGCAGTCATGTTTATTATCTTATATGCCTCTGTATAGTCAAAGATGATTTCAGTTTTAGCTTTATAACCTTCAACTTCATTTGCTAGAAAGGTATTTTGTCTTGCAGATCGTTCCAACGCTTCTTTCTCTTTTCCTTCCCCGACTTGGCCTATCCCAATAACCATTATATCTCCTGTTTCGGTTGATGTAACACCAATACAAAGAGTTTTGTCTATTGAAGGATCTGGAGGATCATCTTTAAACCACTCTATAAACTTCTTTCCTATTTTATTACCCTGATTTGGAGGATAATAAGCTCGTGTAAAAATTAATGTTATGATTACCACCTCTTATATTCTATATATTATTATAATTAGATTTCGATGTAATTGATAGTTGATTTTGCTATTATATAAGACTTAAATTTTTTGTAAAAAAAAGAAAATTTTATAAAAAATGCGATGAAAACTTGAATTTAGCAGGTTTTTAAGTTAAGAGTCTTGCTTACTTTGAAACTCTCGGAAGCTGCATAATTTATCCAAAGCTTTAGCTGCTAAATCTACTGATTCGAATACAGGGATTTTTAATTTAAACAACTCTCTTTTGAAATGGACTTTATTAGCATAATCACTAGTATCATCCACAATTTTATATGCAATACATATAAGTGGTTTTTTCATCTCTTTATAAGCTCTTTTAATTGTTTCGAGAAACACATGGTTGAAATCATAGGTTTTTATAAAAATTACAGCAGAGATACTAGGATCAGAATCTAAAGTTATTAGGGTTTTATAAAATATCTCTGGATTTCCCATACTTCCTCCTAAATCAAGGGGATTTCTAAAAATTGTATTTACATCAGGTACAAATGTTCCAAATTTTTCAATAGTCTCTGGTGCAAGTTTAGGAACTTTTAAATTGTGCCTTTCAAACGTATCTGCTGTCTCGATCGAAGCACCACCTCCTCCTGTGGTAATCCCCATATTTCTATTTAAAGGCATACTACTAATATGTTGAAAAGCCATTGCTAAATTGATTAATTCATTTGAATCTTTTACCATTAAAGCCCCAGTTTGTTTTGCCACAGCTTCCCATATTTGTAAAGAACCTGCTAATCCACCTGTATGAGATATGATGGTCTCTCTTGTTGCCTCTCCACTTCCCACTTTCCATAAAATTACCGGCTTTCCTTTCATTGTTAGTTCTTTGACTACTTTCAAAAATTTTTGACCAATGGTTTTGCTTTTTATGTTTTCTACATAAAGTGCAATAATATTAGTCTCGTCATCTTCTACAAAATATTCCAAAAAATCAACAAAATTTAAATCTATTTGATTTCCAATCGAGAGTATTTTACTAGGAAATGTACCATATATCGACTGACCTTTCGCAGCAATGTATATAGCTAAACCTCCAGATTGAAAAACACCACTAAAATTGCCGGATTCATTTGTGAGAAGACCAAGTGAAAAGGTGATTTTGTTTTTGGGGACAAAGATCCCCATGCAATTCGGTCCAATTACTCGTATATTATATCTTTTTACAACTTCTAATACTTCTATTTCTAAATGACGATTACCAACTTCAGAAAATCCTGAAGCAAAAATTGTAGCAAATGCAACGCCTTTTTTTCCACATTCCTCGAGGACAGTAGGACATATTCTTGCTGGAACGGCGACAATTACATAATCAATAGGTTTATCATCAGGAATCTCTAAAACAGACCCATAGACAGGAAGACCCTCAATTAATTCCCCCTTTAAATAAGGATTAAAAAGGTATAATGGTTTATCAAAGCCACTCTGTGTAAAACAATTAACCCAGTATCTGCCAGTTCGTTTTTCATTAACCCCTATAATCCCAACACTTCTAGGATTAAACAATTTCTCAAAATCAGTCAAAGTTCACTCACTTAAATTATACTTAGTTTAAAAATAGTATAACATTATTAAATAGATCTCTTTTATTCAAAAACCAATTTTTAGTTGTACTAAAAGTTCGATTAAGGACTCGGTCAACTTATAATCTTTAAGTTGATTAAATGGGACAAATCTAGCATCTAAAGCATCATCATCAGGCACTGGTGGCTGATTTTCATCACCTTCTATTTGTTCTACAAAAAAATTTAGTAATACATAATGATATTCAATTTTGCCAGTCTTGTCATACATGATTTTATCAATTATTCCAGCTAGTTTTGTTACCTTAACCTTAAATCCCGTTTCTTCATAGGCTTCTCTTTCTGCTGCATTTTTTACTTTCTCTCCAATATCCAAATGCCCTCCAGGAATAGACCAATACCCTGCATCAGGATTATATTTTCTTTTTATGAGAAGAAGAGTATTATCTCGAATAAGTAGGACTCCCACCCCTACATGGGGACGGATAGGGTATTTTCGGGTATCATAGGCAGTTAATGTTTCCTTATCAACCATTCTGTATCAAAATTAATTTTTTTGCCTGTTATAAAAAATACTATATTGTACTTAAAAGTCTGTAATTATTAATTACTTGGATATGTTTCTGGATATATTCATTTTCTCCTTATAGGTTTTCTTGTTGTAATTCCAATAATTATTATTCGGATAAAAAAGCGGAAATAATTAAAAACTAAAATTCTTTTTTTTCATTCACCTAATATATTTATTAAGATTAATTGCTTACTATTGATTTTATGGTTCGTCCTTATTATTGGCCAAAGAATGGTATGCCTGAACGAACAGAGCCATTTACTTGGATAATTAAAGGTAAGATGGCAATTTCATGGTGGCCAGATCCCTCAGTAATTGAGAGATATAGGAAGGAAGGAATTAAAGTAATAATAAACTGTTCAGAATTTGATAACCGGCAAGATATTTCTAAGGAGTTTCAATATTATTATATAAATATACCTGATTTTGGAACGCCAACATATTTTCAATTAAAAAGATTTTTTGAGATCACAGATGAATGGGGTACAAAAAAGAAACCAATGGTAATACATTGCGTAGCAGGATGTGGAAGATCAGGTATAATGATCGTAGCTTGGGCGGCTTATAATGATTATATACCTACGGATATGGATCCAGTAAAGTGGATTCGTAAAATAAGATCCTGTTGTTTAGAAACAAAAGAACAAATGGATCTAGCTCGAGAACTTGCTAAGAAGTATGGTAGAAGATCATCAAAGAATAGTTTTTAGTTAATTAATTCTCTTCTCTAGCAATAGCTAAAATAATTTTCATTAAAAGATTGACCAAATCTTCATCGGAGCCAAACATATTTCTGTAATATATATGCCGATGGATAATAGCATCAACTGCCTGTAAAATAATTTTTTCTTTCCCTTCCAAACTAAAATTGCTTTCTTTAAACTTTTTTGCTGCAGAAATTATTGGTTCTATTATTATATCTATTTCAGGTTCGAGAAATTCAGATAATTTAATATAAGAATCCATATTTGAGATTATTTCTACCTCCATTGCAGCAGAAAATTCTCGAGACTTTCGATGCAGGTCTATATTTCTATATAAGATTGTTTTAAGAGCCTCAGTAAAATTGTCAAAATTATCAACAGAAAAAAACCTCCCAACTTCCAATTTTTCCAAAACATCTTTGAAAATAATTTTCAAGATTTCTGATTTTCCCTTTTTAAAATGATAAAATAAAGTTCCCGCACTTATATTTGCTTTTCTTGCAATTTCTCTCATGCTTACCCTACTATATCCCTTGCTAGTTATTAATTCAGTTGCAACTCTTATGATATGATCTTTTGTTGAGGGTTCAATATTTCTTTTCTCATTTGAATCTGGAGCCATATATATTTAATAAGGCTTTAATAATATAAATCTATCGTTCATTGATCGAGAATTTTGTATTTTTAGATTTATTTGATCAATGGTCGATAAATTTAAATACTTTATATTAATATATTTTTATTGTTTGATCATTGATCGAATTTAAAAAAATGATCACTGATCAAAAAGGTGTCACAAAGTATGTCAATGAATATAGAATCTAAACTAAATCAATTTCAATTCATTGCTAGAGATGTTAAGAAAAGCTATTGGACAGCAAATATTGAAACAAAAGCCTTAGATGGGATAAGTTTAAATGTTGGAAAAGGAGATTTCAAAATGATATTAGGACCTTCAGGAAGCGGTAAAACAACATTAATGAATATATTAGGAGGTTTAGATTCCGCAGATTCAGGAGAAATAATAATAAATCTTGGCAATGGAAAGTTTAAGGATATCAGAAAATTTACTAATAATGAATTAACAAATTATCGTAGAAAGCATATTGGTATCATTTTTCAATTTTATAATCTAATTCCAATCCTTACAGCATTAGAAAATGTTGAACTAGCAGCAAGATTTTCTGGTATTTCCAGCCCTAAAAAAAAATCTAAAGAATATTTATCTGAATTAGGCCTTGGAGATAAGCTTAATCGATATCCAAATCAACTTTCTGGAGGAGAACAACAGAGAGTTGCAATTGCTAGAGCTTTAGTTAAAGATCCAGCTCTTATACTTGCTGACGAACCCACTGGTAATTTAGATTCTGTTAAAACAGACGAAATTTATAAGATTCTAAAAAAATTATCTGAGGATTACAATAAAACAATATTGATTGTGACTCATGATGAAGATATGGCAAATAAATATGCAAAAGAGCATATTTACATCAAAGATGGTAGACTTATAAGAAACCAAGGAAAAGGGGTGGGGTGAAATTCTTTGAAAAAGACTTCTATATGGTTTATATGGAAGAAAGCCTATAAAAATCTTTTAAAGAACAAACGTAAAACAATTCCAGTTATAATTTTATTAACTTTTTCCATTGGATGTGGAACAATATTATTCGACGTTCAAGATATTAGGAGTAAAGCTGTGGAAGAAGTAATTGAAGAAACAAATTTTACAGATGGTTTTGTATATTTCGAACCCGTTCCTGAAACTTTTATATCTCATATCATAGAGAGTGAGCTTTCCCAATATTTAGATGATTACGGATTAAACATGTTAGTTGTATCTAAATTTATTATTTTTGGATATAATTATGATGGTATGCTAGTTGGTAAAAATACGTCAAAAGAAAATGGTGTAAATATTTTAATAAATGAGGAAAAAGAAGAGATTTATGATTATGAATTTGCTCTTAATTGGGCATTTGCTCACGATAAAAAAATTAAAATAGGGACTGAAATTTTATTTTTATACAATTCTTATGAAAAGGTAGTAGAAATAAAGAATGTTGGATATAATCCTGAATTTCAATTTGTACCATTGTATAAGAATATTGCTTTTCCTTCTATTAAACCTTATCCAGTGTTATATATGGATAAGCTATTCCTAAATAACATAGTTTTAAACCAATCAACACCCATAGTAAATTATTTCGTTTACAAATTAAAAGACCAAAACAATAGTAAATTTGTAAAAGAAAAAATAGAACTAATTTTTGGAGAGTTTCTTAATCAACAATTTTCGCAAGAACAACATCCCTTTGTAAAAACTATGAGAGAAGATGAGAAAAATGATCGGCGCTTGTTTTTATTTCTAACGATTATTTTGTTACTTGGAGCTATAATTACATTGATTTTAATAACCAATAAATTGATAGAGGATGATTTGAAATCAATCACAGTTTTTGAAGCGCTTGGTGCAAATAAAAAAGAAATAATTGCAAGTTATTTGGTTTTTAATATATTACTCTTAAGTTTCTCATTCATTTTTGGTTTATTGTTTAGTATAGGTCTTAATATTCCAGTAAACAATTATATGATGGATGTTTTGAACATACCATTCGATCTTAGAATAATTATTTCAATTAAAAATTCACTGTGGATTGGTTTAGTGCTATTCATAGTCTCTATTAGTTCCACATTTGTTATTGTAAAGAAAACGTTTAAAATGGATGTTCAACAATCGATGAAATTTGAAACAAAATTTTTGGAAAAAATTAATATTATAGAAAGACTTTATCAAAAACTGAAAAAAAATCCACACCCACTAACAAAATACAATATTCGAAGAATTTTTGGTAAAAAATTACATTTAATATCTTTAATTTTTGCTCTTAGCTTTTCGGTATCATTAATTATTTTCACTTTCTCATTTCCAAATAGTATAAGGTATTCTATGAATCGACAATTTAATGAAATCGAACAATGGGATTGTTACGCTAATACGTGGCAATATGAGGATGAATCGTTAATAAATTCATCATTAATTTCCATTGAGGAGTTAAATCAATATGAATTTGGTATTTCTGATTCTATTCTTTTCTCAAAAAAAAATGATACCAATTTTGAAATTGCATTTAGATTAATGGCTTACGAAGAGAATTCAGAATTGCACCATATTAAAGTTGAAAGAGGAAAGATTTTTGAGGATATTGATGATGCGATCGTGTCAAAAGATATAATTGAGAAGTATAAACTAGATATTGGAGATTATATTTATCTCAAAAGTATCGGATTAGACACATTACACAAATTAAGAATTATAGGTATGGTAAATGATTTAAACGCATTGTCAGTTTATCTAATGATTCCTAAAGCTCAGAATATTTTGAATGAAACCACTAAAATTAACACAATTTATTTTACTTCTGATAATATCGATACTTGTGTGGAAAAGATCCAAAATATTCCAGAAGTGGAAATTGTAGTGAAAATGAGTAGTTTAAAAGCAGATGTGAAATACGTGTTAGAAATGATTTCTTCACTTTTCATTGTATTTAGTATAATGTTTCTTTTATTTGGAGTACTTCTTTTACTAATAATTTTTAAATCGAATATTGATGATCGTATTGAAGATTACAGTAGTATGAAAGCAATCGGCCTGTATAATTCAGAAATTAGAAAAGGTTTGCTATATGAAATATCATTTTACTTTATTGTTTCTTTATTGCTTGGCTCTTTATTAGGAAACTTAATTTCTAAATTTATAATTACTATGTACTCATCAATTATGCCTGGAATTCATTATCATCTATATTCAATCAGTTATATCTTCTATATTTTGATTTTTGGGATTATCGTTTTATTATCATTTTTTATTAACCAGCGACGAATTAAAAAAGTGCAACTAGCTAAAATGATGAGAGAAAAAACATTTGGTTAATTTTTAAACAATTTTCTTTCTGTTTATAAAATACAGTGCGCTCTTATAGAAAAGTCAAGTAGAAGAGCATTTCTTTAAAACCTTAACGAATTTCTATAAGATAATTTGATTAAATTAGATTTACAAAAATTGGTCTATTGAAATCTTATATGATTATCCTCTTTTTATTTTTTTATACCTAAAGAAACATTTTATATGGAACTGAGTGAAATGAATAATGATATAATGATTGAATTTAGAAATCTTACGAAAAAATTTAAAGATTTCTATGCGGTATCCAATATTAATCTAGAAATTAGTAGAGGAGAAATTGTTGGGTTTCTTGGTCCTAATGGTGCGGGCAAATCTACAACAATGAAAATGTTAGCCCATTTATTAAAACCAACTGAGGGTGAAATATGGATTCGCGGAAATGGAGAATTACAGAAGTTATCAAGTCATAATAAAGATTATTTATTAAATAATATTGGATTTTTAATTGAAAATCCTGCTTTTTATGGAAATGTAACCCCGCGTTTGGTATTAAAATATTTTGCATCCCTTAAAGGATATCCAAGAAATAAAATTAACAATCGGATTGAAGAGATAATTGAGTTCTTTGGGATGTCTGATTGGATTGACAAGAAAATCAAAACTTTTTCAAAAGGAATGCGTCAAAAAATTGGTATCGCTTCAGCTATAATACATGATCCGGATATAATTGTTTTGGATGAACCATCAACAGGTTTGGATCCAAAAGCACGGATAGAAATACGTGATTTTATTTTAAAATTGAAAAAGATTGGAAAAACGATATTTCTAAGCAGCCATCTCCTTTATGAAGTAAGTGAAATAGCAGATCGAGTCGCAATAATTAATAAAGGAAACCTAATCGCTTTTGATACTCTTGATAATTTAGAAGCAAAAGCAAAGAAAAGTATTATCCATTTCGAATTATTTGGGCATCCAGAAGAAAATATCAAGTCAATGTTAAAAAATATTGAAGAAATTGTATATCCTTTAACTGGAATTTCAAGAGATTTAAATTGGGTAAATTATATTGAAGAATCAAAAATATTTCAAATTTTTTTCAATGGTCATTCTGAAAACCAATTAAATATCTTAGAAGCATTACTGAAAAATGGTTATAGAATTATTGAGTTTTCTGTTCCTAAGGCAGGATTACTTGAAAATCTCTTTCTTGAAATGGTCAATCCAGAAGGAAATCTTAATTTCAATAATAATAACCATAGTAATTTAAACAATGTCCATAAAGAATTAATAGTGGAGGAGGTTCAATAAATGTTATTTGATCCAAAGCAAGATGAAATTATTGTTGAGGAATTTCATGTAGAGAGACAAAAAGTAGGATTAAGACGAGATCTTTCACAAATCCGTGATACAATCTCCTTTGAATTTAGAAGAAATTTGAATAGATTCATAGTAATACTACTGGTATACCTAAGTTTTTTTATTTTGGGTATATTAATACTTGAGTCGTCAGAAAGTTTAGGAATACCGATTCCAGCAGATTCAGCAGAATATATTAAAGGTTATCTGGATGCTCAATTTGGTTTCCTCCTCATTATTTCTGGTGCTGCTTTTGGTGGATCTATTATTGCTGAAGATTTTTCGAAACAAACTAGTAATTTATTATTCCCTAAAACAAGTAAAGTTAACTTGCTTATTGGTAGAATAATTTCGCGATATTTTTTAATGGTTGTTTGTTTATTGATTTATTATCTTCTGATTTGTGGGATGACTATAATTAAATATGAAGAAATACCTTTAACAATTTTGAATTCATTTGGGTGGGCATTATTTTGTTCATTTGCATTATTAACTTTTGTTACTATGTTAAGTAGCTTTATGAGAAATACTTCAATGACTATTATTTCAGGTATTTTGATTACTCTAATAGTCTTTGAAATGGTATCAATGTTCTTAAGTATGTCAGGACTTTTAGATAAAAATGATTTACCTTTGCTTTTTATTCTTACGTATTATCTAAAAATAATTCCAGAAAGTTTATCATTCCCAGAACAACGTTATAACACCATAAGTTTTCAAATGATTGAAGGCGAACCAATTGAAATTACGACTTGGTTAACTCCCAGTGAAATTGGAGCATTTTTTGGTTTATTTATTCATATTGGTGTATTATTGTTCTTTGCCTTGCTAATATATAAAAGACGTCAAAGTAAAGGAGAATAACCTTTTTTTTAAAATTTTTTATAAAAGTGCATTAGTACGAAAAATAGCGAGAAAATATCAAAAATAAAGTATATAATCTCGAAATTTATATAATTATTAATACAAAAATTTTTCATTGTTAAACTACTCTAAGAATAGATGCCTATGCAAAAAGGAGATTACATTTATATGATCACCGATAATATCATGGTATATCAAATTACTCTCCCCACAGATCTTCAAGGAAATAGGTTGCAAGTACATCTTAACAAGTATGATGAAAAATATCTTAAAATAATTGCTGGATTTGATAAAAACTTTTTAGAACATTTTTTAATAATATCAAAAGGTAATAATCAGGAAGAACTCGCTGAGACACTTAAAAAAATGGAAAAGATTTCCTTCATGATTGGTCCTACTGGAAATTTAAACTATCTAACCCCGAATCAGATTCAATATATTCTTACAAAACTTGGTTCCTTAAAATTAAATGAAATAAAGGAAGGTAAAATTAGTAAAATTGCTGATGAACAACTAGAGAAAGAATTTGGATCCTCTTATAGCACATCCTCAACATTAGAAAATCAACTTTCAAGTGCAGCTTTTTATCTTAGGCAGATAGGATATTCTCATCAAGAAATCCAAGAAAAGTTTAATGAAGCCAGAGAAGATCCTTCAAAAGTTGACTCATTATTTACTTTAGCCCCAAAAGAAATTTACAGTATGCCCCAAGAAATACAACAACGCACTGCTCCTCCCTCAAGTAGTCAAGCTAGTTCAATTCCACCTCGACAACCTCAAACTGTTGAAACGAGTCAAGCAACTGAAAATGCAATAGATCAACATATCCAATCAATACAACACGAAATAACAGGAGAACGGGCTAAAAAAGTCGAGGAAACCATACTGCTTATAAAAGATCACGTTAGAGAAAATATGAATGAAAGATATGAGAGAGTATTTAGACAGATACATCCTGATCGATTAAACCGTGCTTATAAAATGATGAAAGATATAAAAAGGAAATCTAAAAGAATGAATCTTTATTTAGAATGGTTTTTTTGCTCCCATCTTTTATCTAATATTGAAGTAAAGGTTGAACATTGGCAAACTAGTAGTGCAGCTAGTCATGGAAGTGCAGGTGTATATACAGCAGGAATTAATTTTGGGCGTTATGATCAAATAATAAGGGATTTTTCAGATGTTAAATTAACGAAAGTTATTAATATAGCCCGAAGAATCTTAGAAAATCCAACAAAGCGAGCAATTCAAAAGTTAGGGCAAGATCTCATTGCTGAAACTGGTTTTGATGAACATCTTTATTTTACAGATTGATTGCTTCATTTCACTCTAATAACTAGTTTTAATGTGCTCTAAATCTGTAATAAAGACAAACTTTAAATATTAATATGACAAAAATGTAATTAATTATCTTAATCCAATATTAGAAAGAAATTATCATTAAAATTAATAACTAAGTCATAGAAATAAAAAAGTGAAAAATAGATGAGTTTAAGGTTTCTTGCTATATCCGATACCCATTTGGGTGAAGGCACCTCACTTCTTACGTTTCCTCAAGGACGTCAACACTTGTTGACAGCTTTATATAACGAATTTGGTATTAGAAATATTCAAGAACTGATCTTAGTAGGAGACGCAATTGATACTGCACTCGCCTCCATGTCTCAGGTCATCACTCACATAAACGCCTTTATAAATACTTTAAGAAGTTCCATTAATATTGATAGAATTATATATGTACCTGGAAACCATGATCATACAGTATGGACAGATTATATGAATGCTCGTTATCCTGGAGTTAACAATCACCATACAACTCCCCCAGATGGTGAACTTCTAGTTGATAGTGGTAACGTACAATGTCGACAAGCTTGTGAGGATCTCGCCACCATTTTTTTTGAGCATGATTATGGACCGGCTTGGCTAAGGATTTTAGCTGATGCAAACGCCGGAAATAATTTTAATTTTGTAATTGCAAATCCAATCTATGCTGTAGAAGAATTTGGTCGCTCTTATGTGTTTACTCATGGGACACATTTTAAAAGTATCGTCGCTACACCTGAATGGATGAAAAAATTAGTTCATTGGACCAGATTAGACCGTTTACTCGCAAAAATTGAAATAGATCCAAATTGTGATGTAAGGAATGCTAATAATTTAGAGGAACTCGAAGAAGAGATTGCTGGTTTTGTAGATTCTCTTTGGATCAGTTCATTAAATGATCCTATTTCCAGATCAGATCAACTGTGGTATCTCTATACTGTGGTGAGCAGTCATTTTGAAGAACACCGTAGCATCCCTAATATAAATGAACGTATGACATATCCAAATTTTAACTATGCTAGAATTAACCAACTTGATAGGAACAATAAATCAATCGACCTATTTTTGACACACTTTTTTAGACATTTAAGAAATCACCTTATCGCTAATAATTTAGGAGCTAATAATCTAACATTTGTATATGGTGATACACATGACGGAGGTTTTGGAGAAATAAACGAAAGTGGAAGTAATATTCGCATTTACAACTGCGGAAGTTGGGTTGCCCATCATGAAGACGATCACCCACCTTGTCATCTTTTTGCTGTTGATGATACTGGGAGCGAGTATTTGTATGACATCTCCTTCAATAATGTAAGTATTATAAATAGACCTATAATTGGACTAGCTGCAGCGGATTTTGAGAATTGTCGAGAAGCAATTGGATGGTTAGTAAGATGGTTTCTGGAACGTTTTGGATAAATTTAAATCTTCGTACTCCGTTTAAAGTTATCATTTCTATTAACAATTAATATAACTTTAACGAGTATCTTTATCTTATAGATGTGGCTTACAGTAAAATTATTTTTTGTAAATTGTTTTTCCTCTGATAATAGTTTCAAGAATTTGAATATCTTTAATTTTATTATTAGGAATTTCGAGAGGATTTTTATCTAAAATCACAAAATCTGCTAATTTCCCTTCTTCTATACTCCCTTTAATATTTTCCTCAAAAGCAGCATAAGCAGCGTTAATTGTATAAGATTTCAATGCTTCTTCAATTGAAATGCACTGTTCTGGAACAAAACCATTGCGATCAACCAAAGCATGCAACCCCATGATAACATTAGGTTCTTCAACAGGGCAGTCTGAACCAGAAGCTAAAACAATTCCTGCATCAATAATAGATTTCATAGGGTATGTATATTTGCAGCGTTCTTTCCCAATCCTCTTTTCTAACCATGTATATTCTGAATTAATAAAGGGTGGTTGACAGGATGCGATGATCCCAAAGTCTTTCATATCTTTTATAACATCATCAGTTAACATTGAAGCATGCTCAATTCGGTGTCGGTGATTTTCTCTTGGAAATTCTGTGAGAAGTCTTTTATATAAATCTACACAAATTCTATTACCTTTATCCCCAATAACATGTATTGCGATTTGAAATCCATTGTTATGAGCTACTTTCATTTTTTCATACATTTCTTCCTCATCAACAACACAAAATCCACATGAATTGGGGGCATCAGTAAATGGTTCCCACATACAAGCGGTTTTTGCTCCAAAAGTTCCATCAAGAAATAGCTTCAAAGTACCTATTTTAAATTTGCTATCTTCTTTACCTCCATCCAAGGGAGGTTTCTTTAATCTTTTTAATTTTTTAGGGTTATCTATGGAAACAAAAGCGTACCAATTCTGAAGAATGTTATTTTGAATCATTTTATAAATCTCAATTCTATCTTCATTGATTTGTCCATGAATAGATGTGATTCCATTTTGAGCTAATATTTTAAACGTTTTATCGGCATTCTCTCTTAACACTTCAGGTTTAGGTATAATATATTTTTGAATCTTCGAAAACACCATATCTAATGCATTTTCAGAGACAATACCTGTTGGTTCACCTTTATCATTTTTTCTTATTTCACCGCCCTCAGGGGCTAAAGTATTTGAGTCGATACCACTTATTTCTAATGTTTTCGAGTTCGCAATCCCAATATGACCATCATATCGTACAATAAAAACAGGATGATCAGGACATACTTCATCTAAATCCCATCGTGTAGGCAATTTTGGTACATCAAATTGCTCTTCTTTTAATTTTAACCCAAGCATAAAATCGCCTTTTTGCCTTTTTGTGGCCGTTTGCTTCAATAAACCTTGTAATTCTTTTAAACTATTGGCTCTGGAAAGATCTAAATTCAGAAATAGGAATAAAAACGAGATTGGATGCATGTGAGAATCTATAAAACCGGGAAGAAGTGTTCTACCTTTCAGATCAAGAAGTTCATATTCAGACCCCATCTCTTTTTTAACTTTATTTAGAGTTCCAACAGAGATAATCTTATCGTTCTCAATTCCAACAGCTTCTATTATTGGCTGTTTTTCATCCATTGTGATAATGAGACCATTAAATAATATTTTATTTACTGACATTTTAACTTGAATTTAATAATTATTTTTATTACTTCTTTCTTAATTTTAATTCTATATCTCGCTTATTAGCATATTGATTAAGATAAGCTTTTAAAATTTTTGATTTGGATTTTAAGTCATTTAACTCTATTCCCTCACTTTGAATTTCTTCACTGCTTCTTTTCATAGCTTGCTCCAAATCTTCAAGAGGGAGTAATGCTGTAGCAATACAGAAAAAACTTTTTGATCTCCCTTCATTATAGTCTTCTAACATTAACTCAAGAAATTTGATTCTTTTCTCTTGTTGCTTAATATATTCTTCTATACCATTATTCTTTATTAAATGTAAATTAGTAAGGGAGACTTTATGGCTAATAAAAGAATCTGCTTTATCCCAATCTTTTATTTTCTGACAAGGAAACTCATTACATTCAACACACGTTTCAAACTCATTTTTTTTGATACAACAAGTTATTATCGAACATGAAGGATGTTTGTTAAAAAAATCTTGACCACAACATCCTGGGCATTTAGAAGGTCCTTTTGTATAATATGTGGGGCATAATCCACAATCTAAACCGCAACAAGCGATTGTAGGATATTTTTTTTGAGGATGTTTTCCTTTCATTGTTCTTTTAATTTCACAAGAATTATGATATTTATATTTAGATTTTAATAAATAAAAGGTTTGTAAGAAAATATCTATAATGAAACGCTCTTAAAAAAAAAAATATTATTTGGTTTGAATTTTAGACTATCCAAATTACTTGCATTTGTCCTCCAAGTAAAATTATAGCTATTATTCCTATACCTGCTGCAATAGCCAATCCTGTTCTAACTTGTTTTGAAAGGTCTCTATCAGAAACTGCTCCTAAAAAACTAGACAATATAAATAATGCTAAACCTATGTTTTGAAGAAGTAGTGCTAATGCAGAAAGCCATTCCATTAAATATTCCCAATCATCATGAATAGGATTAGCAAAACTAGGTTCAGGAATCCAAGTGGTCCAACTCCTTATTATGAACGCTGCTATCACTAAAATTACAAATATAAGAAAAATTTTTACATATCCTTTTTTTAACATGGATCTAAGACTCAGTTCTCTTGAGTTTGTTTCGGAAATAGATCTCACCTTTTATTAATAGGTAAGATTCTAATTATAACAAATTATTTAAGTCTTTACACTTTTGTGATAAATTTACTATAGATAGAACCAATAGAGGTAATAGAGAGAGATAATTTGAAAATTTATATCATGTTTAAAAGAAAAGTATAATAAATATGAAATAATTCTAAGGATTAAATCATAGGAGTTATGATAATGAAGCCGTCTGTCTTGAAAAAACTAAATCTAATTATTGAAGAAGCTAACGCGTTAAAAGACAAAAATAAATTCCAAAAAGCAATAGCCAAGTTTGAACAAGCTCTAAATTTCATTAATATTAAAGTTGATGAACCTAGTGATAAAAAAATTGAAATTGAAAATATAAAAAACGCAATAAATCAGACTTATTCAGTTGAGATAAATTATGTTATCCAAGAGGCAATTCGACTAACTTATCAAAAGCAATTTGAACAAGCTCGTACTAGCTTTCAAAGAGCTCTAAAAATTTGTGAAAAAATAGACGATGAAGATCTTAAGAATATGGAAAAAAGTGAAATCTATGAATTAATTATTGAGATTGATATACAGGAACAATTAGTAAGAGGAGTGAAATTAAGAGAAGAAGAAAAGAAATTTGATGATTCTATTAAGGTATTCAATGAAATAAAAGCTAATATTGAAAAAATTCAAGATTCAGATGGTAAAGCAGAACACCAACGTAGAATTAAAGAAGAAATTGAGAAGTCATATTTAGCACAGTTTAGACAGATATTACAGCAGGGAACTGAGTTAAAGGAATCTGGTCAATTTGATGAGGCAATAAGACTTTTTGAAAAAGCTAAAAATTATATTGAGGAATCATTTCCTTCTGATACAAAGAAAGCTGAGATTGTAAATATTAAAGATTTAACTAATGAGATATATTCTAATCAAATCAAACCAATCGTTGAAAAGGGTAGTGAATTAATAAATCAAGATTCAACTGAAAGTGGTATTGCTGAATTAAAGAAAGCCCTAGCAATTACTGATAAGATGTATGATTCTGATTTGAAAAACCTTGAGATTAGTATCATAGCAGAATTATTGAATCCAATCTATATTGAAGGTATCAATCCAATTTTAGATGAAGCAATAGAAATTACTAAAAAAGAAGGTTTTGAAGAATCAACTTCGATGATAAATCAAGCTATTGATGTTTTATATAAAGCCTTAGAGATGGCGAAAACCATGATAGAATCAGAGAAAAAAGATCTCGAGATAAAAAAAATCAGCGATTTAATCAATAAGGCTTGTCTACCCGGCATTAATTCAGTTAAGGATAAAGCGATACAATTAATTAGCCAAGAAAAGCATGAAGAAGCAATAAATGAAGTATATATTGCTCTAAGTCTTGCAAAGCGTATGACATATTCGGAAGAGGAGAATGTTGAGCTTGAGGACCTAAAAAATTTAATTAATAAAGTTTATTCAGTAGAAATTATGAGAATTCTAAATCGAGGAACTGAATTAGCGGCAAAAAAACAATATGATAAAGCAATAGAAGTTTTTAATGAAGCGTTTAATCAAACGAATAAGATGTACCTTACCAAAGAAATGGAAGAGTTAGTTAATACAATTAAAAGCCATATTTATGACGCAGAAGTTGGACTTCTCGTTGGAGAAGGAAAATTAACAGAAGATCAAAAAGCAAAGGAAAAAGAGATCGAAAAATTGAGAAAGAGATTAGAATACGCCAAATCAATTGAGGATGATAAAAGACGAGTTGAAGAAATGAATAAAATTAAAAAATCAATTGATGAAATTCATTCTGAAGAAATCAAATTACTAATTGAACAGGGTAATCAATTGGCAGATAAGAAAGCCTTTGAAGAGGCTTTTAAGTTTTATGAGAAAGCTTTAAAAGTAAACGAAATAATGGAAGAACCGGATGTAAGAAATAAAGATCTAGTTAAAGCAAGCTATAAGAGAGAACTTGTCAATAAGGCAAGGATAGAAATTGAAAATAAACAATATGATATCGCAATTGAAAATGGAAGAAAAGCTGTTGAACTTGATGAAAAATTTGTAGAAGCTTACCATTACATTGGTGTAGCTTATAATTACAAAAAGAAATACGATGCAGGAATAGAAAATTTTCAAAAAGCATTGAATTATGATAAAAATCATATTAAATCCTGGAATCTAATTGGATTGGCATATGAAGCTAAAAATGATTATGAAAAAGCTTTAGAGAATCTAAACAAAGCGGTAGAAATCGATCCTACCTTTTCTAAAGGTTGGTATAATATTGGTAATATATATAAACAAAAAAATGAATTTGATAAAGCAATTGAAAGCTATAGTAAAGCAACGCAAATTGATCCCCAATTCGCAAAAGCTTGGTTCTTTATGGGGAACACGTATTTTGATAAGAAGGATTATAACAATGCAATTATAAATTTAGAAAAAGGAATAAATCTGGATCCAAATCTGGCTACGGAAATAAATCCACTTATTAAAGATTTAAAAAATATAATTAAAAAACTTGATGACAATCTTTCTATGTCCTTTATCAATAAATAAATCTGTAATTTTTTTGCTATTTCTAAATATTGTTCAATTCAAAAAACAATATTTATATTAAAGATCATAACGGATTGAACAGATTTATAGATTTACATTTATTAATTAAATTTTGTTCATTTTCATCAATATTTTTATTACCCAGTATTTTGCCGTATAACAATTTCTAAAAGCGGGAATTGAATGGGGTAAGTTTATAAAGTTTTAATACCTAATATACTTAATGCTATCTAAATTGAAAAAAATTTAGAAGAAATTAGCATAATTTAAACAAGTACAGAAAAACATATATACAGGAGATATAAAAAAGTTGAATCGATTCCCCTGTGGAGTGAAACATAATTTCAACAATGGAGTTATTTTTACTGAAGATAGAAATAAGTATGATTGGAATTGTACTAATTGTGAACTGAAGGAAAGTATAAAAGCTGGAAAGAAACTTAAAGATTTTAAAATGTCACGCAAAGTTACATGTCCATTACTAACTTACGAATAATTTTGGTTATTATTTTATATTTAGTCTTTTCTTAAATGAACATTTTTTTTCATATTCAATTCAAGAAGGGAAAGCTTACATCAACATTGCTCTAAAAAATTTAGGACTTAATGTAATTTTTGAGAGAGCTGGAAGCATTCCGAACCATTTTTCCCCAACATACCTGTCATTGCTTGTATTGTGTTTTGAGAGATCGTGATTTATGTATGCTTCATATATGTATTTCCTGCAGGTCTTATTTTCCTTTAATAATTTTGTATATAACCGCCATAATGTTTTTACATATGAGCTATCATTATAGATAAGGTATTCTAACGCATTTCCATTTTTGAAATAAGGATAAAGTATTCGTTTAACTTCCTTATCATATTTCTGTAGTTCAGAACCGCTAAAACTACTTCCACTTTCAAATAGAGGTTTAACAGTTTTAGAAGCTATATCTGCACACGCCACCCCTGGAAGCAATCCCTCATAAAAGAAGGCAGTTACAATCCCAGCAGCTTCACCAAGGATAAGAACACGATCATGTGAAAATCCCTTAATTGGATGTTTAGAAATCTCGCCGACAATAGCACTAGATAAATTGTATGATAATCCCTCGACAATTGGTTGAATAGGTTTATAATTTTTTAAGATTCGCTCTAATTTTGAAATAATCTCTTCTTTAGATTGCCCATGTTCACCCAAATAGCCAGCAGAAACTCTTTCAATTCCTTTATTAAAAAAAAAAGGGCCATTATGCGAAATCTTAGGATTTATATGGAATGTATAGTTAAATTTTAAATTCTCATTAATTTTGTCTTCATTTCCATATAAATGAACGTAAACTCCTGTATAAGAATCTGGAACCCCAAAACCAAGTGATCGCTGCAATTCAAGACCTCGTGAACCTGTTGCTAAAGCCAATAATTTAGTGTTATAAGATTCACCTTTAGCATTAATTAGTTCCAAATGATCCGTGTGTCTATTAACTTTAGAAATCCTTTCATTAGATTTAAAGGTTCCACCATTTTGTTCAAAATTGTTAATTAATTTTGCTACTAAATTTTCTGTATAGCTTACATTTCCTAAGGGAACTCCAAATTCTGTGGAATCTATTACACCATTTAATTCATCACTCATATAGTTTGAGGTTGTATGAGTAGTTGGGAAGAATTCTCTATTATGCCAATCAATTTCTTCTTTAATAAAAGGTCTATTATGTTCAGGAAAGATATTTGTCCTTATAGGAATTTCTTTTTGATAGTTCTGTGCTTCAATAAGTAGTGTTTTTGCATATTTTGAAGCTTTAGATCCAAAAGTCGCACCTGAGACTCCAGCTCCAACGATAGTAATATCAAACATAGCAAATCATTAGAGATTCAAGATAAGAATTACGTTAAAAAATATTTGTATAGTTTTTAATTTTTAGATTTAGTATATCTTATATGATATTAATAACTTTATCAGCAATTCTATTTAGATTTACTTCAGCCATACCTAAGGGTACTTCCTTATCATATAGGACTACAATTAATAACGGGTCAAGTTTCCAAGGGATATCAATTATCTTGGAGACAATTTTTTGCCCATTCTCCAAACGAGAATATATCTCTGGTAGAGTCACCGCACCAACCATAAACCTAATCTCTAATTCTTTTAATGAATTTACCAATACCTCGTTTGGTAATGACGTATAGATGACATTCCCTTTTGTTGAGAGAAGGGCCGCTCCAATTATCTCACTTTCGTACATAAGGTCTTTAAATACGTCAATAACTTTCTTGTAAAACACCTTACTCATATAGATTTCTTCTTCACCTGTAATTATTGTATCAACCAATTCATCAAATTTAGGCTCTTCAATTTGTTGGTAATCTTTTACTTTTGTTGTATCAGGAAATAATTCAAAAAATTCATCTGCTATTCTTGATAATCGAGAACTTACAAATATGATACTCGCACTAGAATCAGATAAAATAGTAAAGATAAAATCGTCTCTCACAGTAAAAACAAATCTCAGTTCACTCATTTCAAGTATTTCAGGTGTTTTTTTGGAAATAACATTCTCGGAAAAGGAAAATATAGCTGAGAAAAATGGTGTTATCAAATTTACCTCTATATTTTCAAAATCATTTGTAAAGTTCCGATTATATATACAAACACCTGTTTTCTTTAAGATAAAAAGCGAGTGAATTTTCATTAAAATAGATCCCTAATGAATCTTATAAGTTAAATTAAAGGCATTTATTCTTATAAGTATTTTTAATTGATAAGATAAGAGATTCTAATTTCTAAATAGTATCTTTTTTACCTCAAAGTTCTATAATTCGTTCAATATCGTAATTTTATCTCCATAATCATGATGTTTAAATAAAAATTTTAATTTGATTTTATTGAGAAAAAACAGAAATAACACATACAAAATAGGCAACTGGATACGGGTTAGGTGATGAAAAATTTCTGATAATGAATTAGAAAAAATACGACAGAGAAAAGCAGAAATGCTTATGAAGCTACAATCAATGCCCAAAGGAATTGTTAACATTAAAAATGAGGAGGAATTAAATAAATTATCACAAGAATTTAATGACAAGATTATTGTTATAGATTTTTGGGCTGTTTGGTGCTCCCCTTGTAAAATATTTGCCCCAATATTCGAAAAAATTCAACAAGAATATAATCAAGATTATATATTTGCTAAAATCAATGTTGATGAAAATCCAATAGTTGCCCAGCGTTATGGTATTTCATCAATTCCTACAACTTTATTTGTTAAAGCTGGATATGCTTTACGTAAATTGGTTGGAGTAGTGAATTATACTACCTTAAAACAAATTCTCGAAAAATTCAAAGATAATTAATATTTGAGTTATTTCTTGTTATAATTTCATATGGTGAGTAAATTATGAAATTCACCAAGCGAAATGGTTTAGGATAGCATTATAAGGGCATACGTTCTGACAGGCACCGCATTCAATATAATCTTCTATGTCGTCAGCATCCACTATCCCGTCGATAATATCATAAACTTGTGCAGGGCACACTTCTACGCACTCACCTGATCCCGCACAGAGATTCAAATCGATCTCAACCCAATTTCCGTTGGAAGTCCATTTTTTTATATTATGCATAGAAATCAAGTCCTTATTGTAAGAGTAAAACTATTTTTTAAAAGAGCAATTTACTTTAAAAAATAATTATTATATATCATAATTTTTAGGAGGATTCACGATGGAATTAAGCAATCTATTTAGTTCTGGAAATATTGGAAGTGTTCAAATTAAAAACCGTATTGTTAGATCAGCCACGTTTTCACACATGGCCGAGAAATATGGGTATATTGGAGAAAGCTTTTTGAAAATGTATGAAGAATTAGCACAAGGGGGTACTGGATTAATAATAACAGAAGCTACTGCTGTTGATCCTGGTGGTACTGGTGGGCCTTATCAATTGTGTTTATATGAAGATTCCCATATGTCAGGACATAAAAAATTAGTTAATTTGATACATGAGTATGATAACACGAAAATTGCCATCCAAATTCAACATTCAGGTCGTTTAGGTGATCATCCAAAATATCCTACCATTGCACCTTCACCGGTTCCTTATAAAGAGACAGGAATAACACCTAAAGAATTAACATCTAAAGAGGTTGAGCAATATATAGAAAAATTTGTGAATACTGGATTGAGAGCTTATGAATGTGGGTATGATATGGTGCAATTACATGCTGCTCATGGATATTTATTAAATAATTTCATCTCACCTTATACAAATATCCGAAATGATGAATATGGTGGAAGCACTCAAAATAGAGTAAAAATCTTAAAGGACATTTATAATAAAATTCGGGATGAAGTTGATAAAAATTTTCCCATAATCATAAAATTCCAGTCTCAAGATTTTATACCCAATGGAATAACTGAAGGAGAAGGGATTGAAATCGCTAAAATTCTTTCAGATATTGGCTTTGAAGCAATTGAACCTAGCGGTGGTACAAGAGAATCCCTTTATTTCACGAAAAACAGTCTTCCTAGTAGAAGTATTAAAAAAGAAGAAGATGAAAATTATTTTCTTCCATTTGCTAAAAAGATTAAACCTTTCCTAACGAACTCAGCATTAATACTTGTGGGAGGAATACGCAATCCACTCACTGCAGAAAAAATTCTTCAAGAGGGTTATGTTGATTTTATTTCCCTATGTAGACCTTTAATCTATGAGCCTGATCTTCCCAATCGTTGGAGAAATGGTGATTTATCACCCGCAAAGTGTATAAGTTGTAACTCTTGCTTTGTTACTATGGATAAGGGACCTATTTATTGTGTCACTAAACAAAATCTTGAAAAAAGAAATTAATGATAAAAAAACCTTAGTTTGAAAACCAATTTAGTTCGAAGAGTGATTGTACGTGGAAAAAAGTGTTTATTCAGACCATCTCTTTCAGTTTAGAACGGTAGAGAGGAAAAAACTAATAATCTCACTTTCGATAACCCTAATAGTTATGGTTTTGGAAATTATAGGGAGTTTTGTTACTAATAGTATTGCGCTCCTTAGTGATGCGGGACATATGTTTACCCATGCTTTTGCTATTGGTATAAGTTTATTAGCAAATTTCATCACAAGAAAACCACCATGTCATCATAAAACTTTTGGTTTATATCGAGCAGAAGTGCTTGCTGCTTTTATTAACGGTTTATTTCTCCTTCCTATAGTAGGATTTATAATTTTTGAAGCAATAGTTCGATTTTTAAATCCGCAAGGCGTTAATGGTTTTTATATGTTAATAGTAGCGTTTATCGGACTTGCAGTAAATATAGCAAGCATTTTAATACTTCAGAGTAGTCGTGATACTAGCCTAAACATTAAGAGCGTGTTTTATCATATGATTGCAGATGCAGCATCCTCCATTGGAATTGTGATAGCTGCATTTATTATAATGTCAACGGAATTTGTGATTCTTGATCCTATTGTAAGTTTAGGGATCTCCATTGTAATTATATACTGGGCTTATGGAATTTTAAAAGAATCGGTTCGCATTCTACTTGAAATGGCACCTAAGGGAATGAATATAGATACCATTAATGAAGATTTGAAAGCTAATTTTCCAGAAATTAATCAAATTTACGACACTCATCTGTGGACAATCATCCCAGAAATGCTTATCTATTCAACTCATATTAAATTAAATAATGATATGATAAAAGATAATCAAGAAGATTTTATTTCAAAAATTAATGATTATTTATCAAATAAATATAGAATAATCGAGTCTACGATACAAATTATGCCTGAAGATGCTGTAGAAGCGTGCAATATTTGAATAGCTAACTGCAAGTGTAGTTGAGATTTGGAGATCTCAATTATATTATATGGATTAAAGTCCCATCTCAATAAGTTTTTCTTTGTTTAATCTTGCTCCTTTGTCGCTAATATCATATAATAAAGCATAAACTATCGCGCCTATTGCCATTATAATTAGAGGGATCAAGGACATCTGTAGATTTAGACCCCATTTCGCAAGAGTGGTCTGGTCTGCTTCCCTTGAAGCTACATAGCCCGTGGCAATTGCAACAATTGTAAAAATAAGGGTTTGGAAAAACCTGCTAAATGCAGAAAATACAAGAAAGATTCCTTGATAACTCGCTTCTTCTCTCATCCCAGATTTTATACTAGCATTATCTATTGCTTGAGCGGAAACTACTCCAAAAAGCGTATTATTAGCACCATATCCGAATCCTCCCATAGCAAACGCAATTATTGCTCCTGTTAGATCGCTTACAAAATAAAAAAATAAATACGGAGGACAAGCTATAATTAAACCAATAAGGTAAGTCTTACTTGCTCCAATTTTTTTTGAAAGTTTAATCCAGAGAGGTGCTGAAAATATAGCAATTAAACTAGCTAATATTAGGGGCATAACAGTATATTGTACTCATAGTCCAAGCGCATGCATTACATAAAAATTAATACCAGTAAACGTACATGTCATAGCTGTTGACCATCCTAAATAAGCAATAATAACTGCCATCCAATTTCTATCTGTCAACACCCGAGGTATCATCTTTAAAAAGGGAGAGTAACTTTTCCCCGATTCGTCTAATTCTGCTCGAAATTTTTTCATTTCATCAGGTTCACGAACAACCCATAAATAGGGCATTGTTAATATAAATATAAAAATAACAATTACAATCACCATATCAAGATAAGCATTGCGATCATCTGCGCCTCCAAATATGGCTAAAATTATAGGAAGGAATCCTGTAGCTATTAACATTCCTATTATAGACATAATGGTTGAAATACTTCCAACTTTCGCTCGCTGTTTAGCATCTCGAAATAAATCAACACCTAACGCATTTCCATTGACAATTCTAATCGTACCAAATGTTTCTTGAATGCACAGTATAATACACAGCCAAACGGATGCAATTATAGCGGCATCCATATTTATCACGTTCCCATCAGCATCAACTTTTATATTAGAAACTGGGATGAAAATCAATATTAACATTATTGGGGAAAGTAAAGCTCCTATACATATCCAAGGAAATCTTTTCCCATATTTTCTAGTAAATCTCTTGGAACGATCGCATAAATAGCCTATAAATGGATCATTTAATCCATTATTTATAGAATATATTAGAAATACAATAGACATCAATGACCAGGGAATCAATAAAACAGAAACAGCAAAAAACTCTATTGTATTCAAAATGCCCTGGAATATCAAAATTGAAGTAATCCCCGGAAGGGCATAACATAACATTTTACTAGTGCTCATTTGACCTGTTTTATAAGATTCCGTTGGCTTCTTGAAAGATCGTTCTGTAATAAATAATTCACCTTACATTTTGATTCGAAATTAACTCAATTTCTTAGATATTCACATAATATTGACCTAATCTTTGGTGTACATAATTGGAATTCAATTGTAATTATTTTTTAATTTTTTAAATTAATAAAGCTTTTCAATTTATATACAATTATCAGCCAAAAAAAATAGGGATATATAAGATAGTCAGTAGGTTTAATTATGTTATTAGCTCATTGTAATTGACATACCTGATAAATATTGTAAAGTAATCTTAACATTTGCTTGATTTAAAATTATTAGATAAATATTTATATAATTTTATATCTCAATATCATTAATAAAAAAATTGATCTTATTATAATTAAAAGAGGTAGAAAAATGTCATCTGAAAGGAAAGTAGATCCTTTTGCCGCCTTGATACTTGTGTTAAGTATTATTGGTATTATTCTGGTTGCCACTCAATATTTTGCTAGTTTCTATTTAGGTGGGGGTTACTATAGGCATTCTTGTTTGGACTGTGAATATGCTACTGATGGTGATCTAGCAGCGCAGGTAATGATGATAGTTTTATTTATAATTCAAATAATTATTGTCTTAAACGACTTACTCCCAAATAGATTTATTGATAAAGATTTAAGTGTAATTGGTTTAGGTTTAGCATTTTTGACAATGCTTTTCGCAATTATTGGGATAGCTTCATTTGGCGCAGAGTATGATGAATTCGAATGGTGGCCAGAAACCGGATTCTACGGCGGGATAGTGGGGGGTCTACTGAACGTAATCTTATTTTACTTAAAATATCGAAATAGATAGAAATAGAAATCCTGTTTTTTTTTCCCTTTTCTTTTACATTTGAAAAAAATTTATTTAATTCTTTTATTTATTCCTATAGTAAAGTGAATCTTGTATCTTTTATTATTTTTAACTGCGCTTTAGGTATTGAACTAGTTTCCCGTTATTTCATAGTATAGATTGTTTCATTTCAATTCTTTTTGGTATAATCTATCTACTCACTAATGAATAAAATAAAAAGTAATAATAAAATAAATTAGATTTATTCCTCTTTATACGCTTGTTCTCTTAATTTTCTTCTAAATACTTTACCAACAGCAGTACGCGGTAAAACGTTTAAAAATTCAACATGTCGTGGATATTTATATCCAGCCATTCTTTCTTTTGCCCATTCGATTATATCCTTCTCTGTAGTTTTATCTTTGTATTCTGGTTTAAGAACTATATATGCTTTTATTGTTTCTCCAATGTTTGGATCGGGTGCTGGAACTACTCCTACTTCTAAAACAGCAGGATGTTCATATAATTTTTCCTCAACTTCTCGAGGCATAACTTTATATCCTTTGTACTTTATCATGTCTTTTGTGCGTCCCTCGATGTAAAAGTAACCTTGTTCGTCCATGCGGGTAAGGTCTCCTGTTCTTAACCATCCATTTATTATTGTCTTTTCTGTTTCTTCAGGTTGATTCCAATAACCTTTCATTATCTGGGGTCCTCTGATGAGTAATTCTCCCACTTCTCCTATTGGAAGTTCTACCAAAGTTTCAGGATTCACAATTTTTGCATCAGTGTCGATTATTGGTACACCAATACTTTCAGATTTTATTTCAGGCATCCAAGAAGTAGCTGTATGTGTTATAGGGGACGCTTCGGTGAGCCCATAACCTTGTCCTGGCTTTATGCCTGTAACTGCTTCCCATTTCTTAGATACTTCTAGAGGAAGTGCAGCAGAACCAGCACCAGCAGTTTCAAGGCTAGATAGATCTCGTTCTGTAAAATCAGGAGAATTAACAATCATCTGGAACATAACAGGTACTCCAACAAATCCTTTTACTTTATAATATTCAATAGCTTCTAACACCTCAGATGGATTAAAAGATGCAAACATAACTAACATTGCGGCTATATGCATGGCAATAATAACAACTGTAAAACCAAAAGAATGACACAAGGGCAGAATTGATAAATTTACACCAACACCAAAAACACTAGGTTCATCTTCTGCTGGTTCACCTCCCATATACATTGCTGAGAGTGCATCGGCTACTAAGTTATTGTGGGTTAGCATTACTCCTTTAGGTAATCCGGTAGTACCACCAGTATATAATAAAGCAGCAACGTCATTTAATGGGTCAAATTCGACTTCGGGAGGTTTGGGAGATTTACCATTAATGAATTCTGTTAATGTAATTGTATCTTCCTTTTCTTCTTCAGTACCAATTAAAATCACATTTTCTAAATCAACTTGTTTTCTAACCCGTTTTATTGTTCGATATTGATTCATATGGATGAAAACAGTATTAATATTTCCAGCATCTCTAATAATATGAACAACATCTGATTCCTTAAGGAGAGGATTTATAGGAACGACAGCAGCGCCTGTTTGCATAATACCCAGAAGACAAAATAAGAATTCTGGACAATTGCTTGTCATTACTCCGACTGCAGCACCTTTTTTAATACCGGCTTCGTGTAAAGCATTTGCTATTTTATCTGCAGTATAAATTAATTCTCTATACGTGTACTTTTTATCTGTCGGTTTATAGTAAACACATACATTATTAAGATATTCCCCTGCTCCTTTTTTAATAAATTCATGTACAGGGATAGGTTCAAATTTTATTGATTTTGGCACATTTTCTGGTCTATACTTAAACCAAGGACGATTTGGGTTTTCAATATAAGGTGATTCGTTTTCAAAATCTAACACTGGTTCCCAATTTGAATAATCTTTCATATTAAATACCTTTTTTTTTATTTATTTTTTTTCTCGAATTTTATCTTGAGAATTTATTAAGTTAAAAAATAACTCAATTTTGTAATGAAGAATTCGTTATATATATAAAAGTGTTTTTTTATGAAGTGGTAAATTTGGTAAACCTAATTTTATATAGAAGTTTTAATGTTTGTATTAATTCCATTCTACATTATTATTAAGATTGGATTGGAGATATATGAAAGATTTTAAGAATAAGAATGGGTTTATATCGGGTGCTGCAAGTGGAATAGGTCGGTCATTTGCACTTGCTTTAGCAAAGCGAGGGATGAATCTTTATATTACTGACATCAATATTGATGGTCTTGAAAAAGTAAAGTTAGAACTTGAAAAAAGAGGAGTAAAAGTATTCACGGGTAAGTGTGATGTATCCAAATATGATGATTTTGAAAAGGTTGCTAATGATTTTTACGAAAAGATGGGAGAAGTAGATCTTCTGATCAATAATGCGGGAATTTCTATTGGTATGGATATGCTCAATATCGATTTAGAGGTTTGGCAGAAAGTAATAGATACAAATTTATCGAGTATTATTCATTCAATAAAGGCATTTTTACCACGTATGGTAAAAAGAGGATCAGGACATATTGTAAATATAGCTTCAGGAGCCGGAATATTAGGTATAGCCGAGCCAATTCCGTATATTGCTTCAAAATTTGGAGTCGTAGGTTTATCAGAAACGTTTTTTGCTCGATTAAAAAATCTTGGTATAAACGTATCTGTTATTGTACCTGCTTGGGTAAAAACTAACATACTGGTTATTGACGCAGATAAAATTCAATATCCACCGAAACTTTTAAAAGATTTTGGCAAAGAAAAATTAGATACAGCTTATACGACGTTGATGGATACAATTGCAGAAGGAGCAATCTCACCCGATGATGCTGTAGAAAAATATATAGAAGGAATAGAGAAAAACCAATTGTATGTTTTTGATGCTGATTTTTATTTGGAGCTCTTAAAAGTGAAAGGGGAGGATCCAAAACAATATGAAAATTTCTTAGTGGAAGGATTAGTGAATCGAGGTAAAAAATTTAGAGAGCATTTTCATAACCTTGGGATTAACATTGAAGATTACATGTAATAAATTCTAATAATAACAAATATGCCTTGAAATGAAAATATAATTGAAGAATAGGAAAAACTTGAGGGGAAAAAATTTTTTTATAACAGGAGCTCTGCTAGTGGTAAAATTAATCCTTCAGTAATATTTAAGCCTAAAATAAAATAAGACTAGGTCAACTAGAATAAATTAAAAATTGGAATTATGGTTTTATTAATACCTTTACTGACTCATCTATTTTACATTGAGTTTCAAAAGCTTCTTTAGCCTTATCCAGTGGAAATTTGTGAGAAATAATTTTTGATTGATTTACTTTTTTAGTTTGAAGTAATTCTAGAGATTTTTTGGCTTCATCTGAGGTGAAACCAAATGATCCTATGATATTTATTTGCTTGGCAACCAGTTCTACAATGTTGAGAGAAACATTACCTTCAAATATACCATGAACCACGATCCTACCCGTGTTTACACTTGCCATATTGATAGCTTGCTGAAGGACGATAGGACCCTTATGTTCTTTCATATAGCCTACACAGTCATATATAATATCAACTTTAGGCATTTTCATTTCAGGAGCTTGGGGTAATGGTATAGATTCAACAAGTTTATTTATTCTTATTCGAGGATTTGTTTTTCTTGCATTAACGACTTCATCAGCACCTAACTGTTCTGCAATATTTAAGCGATGATCTGATAAATCAACTACAATAAGTTTATTTATATCAATATCAAGAGCTCTCAAGCATTCAACTAAACCAAGTCCTATTGCTCCTGCCCCAAATATGACAACATTCTCTCCTTTAGAAGGTTTTCCTTTCATCATCGCGTGATAAGAATTACTTAAAGGTTCAAGTGTCGCTCCTTCTTCATATGAAACCTCTAATGGTAATTTAAATACATTATCATTTAGAAAACAGGGAACAGGAACATATTCTGCCATGCCACCACTAGTAAGTGCTACAACTCTATCCCCTTCTTTTATTCCTACAACTTTAGTTCCTACTTCTTCTACTACACCACTATATTCGTGACCAGGTATCCCACCCTTTTTTAAATATCTTAAAAGGATCACAGAAAACATATTATATTTATACATATGCAAATCTGAGCCACAAATCCCACAAGCTTTAACCTTAATGAGAATTTCGTTATCTTGAATCTTTGGTTTTTCCACTTCCTCTGTTCTGATATCTCGTGGACCATAAAAAACTGCTGCTTTCATTCTTTCTAACTTTCAAGCAAATTTCATTTCGAATAATTTACTGATATTAGTGTGTTTATTTCGAACCTATTTATATTTCTAGGTTTCTTGATTCGAAATTAGAACCAAAAATAATCTTTTTATTTTTTTCAGCTCAATAAATATTATGAAAGAATTTAAAGGTAAAGTTGCTGTTATCACGGGAGCGGGAAGTGGTATTGGTTTTGCATTAGCAGAACGGTGTGCTAAAGAAAGCATGAAAGTAGTATTAGCAGATATTGATGAAAAATTCTTAAGAAAAGCAGATAGGAAGATGAAAAGGTTTGAAGCGGATGTTATTACCGTTTTAACTGATGTTGCAAAAGCCAGCAATATAGAGGAGTTAGCAGAAAAAACACTTGAAAGTTATGGAGCAGTACACTTATTGGTCAATAATGCGGGAGTTGGTAATACCAAATATACATGGAATTATACATTAAAAGATTGGGAGTACCAATTGGGAGTGAATCTTTGGGGAGTAATTAACGGGGTTAGAATTTTTACTCCAATTATGTTAGAACAAGATGAAGAATGCCATATTGTAAATATATCATCGATGGAAGGATTATTTTCAGGTTCTGGTCCGGGAGGTGCGATTTATGGTGTTTCAAAACATGGTGTAATCTCATTAAGTGAATCATTACGAACTGACTTAGAAATGAAAGAAAGTAAAGTTAGAGTGTCAGTTGTATGTCCGGGATTTGTTAATACAAGAATTTTATTCGGTGATACTCATCGTCCGGAAGAATACCAGAATCTTCCAACTGAACAAATTGAAGACACAAGAGGAGAAGATTACTTAAGAAGAATTGTCGGAACTGTTGAAGAAGGATCAAAACAAACATCAATCATGCCACCTAAAGAAGCTGCAGATATCATATTTCAAGGTATTAAAGAGGAAAAGTTCTATATTCTAACGCACAAAGATGCATTAATGAAACGACTAGTTAAAGAAAGATTTGATGAGATCCTTAAGGAGTTTGAAAATTAATTATAATTAGGCTTTTATTAATACTTTTACAGATTCATTAGTTTTACACTGAGTTTCAAAAGCATCTTTTGCTTTCTCTATAGGGAACTCATGAGAGATAATCTTCGATCGATCAAATTTTTTATTCTCAAGCAATTTTATACTTTTTCTCATTTCTAGTGGGGTAAATCCGAATGAACCTTTGACTGTTACTTCTTTTCCAACCATAAAGGTTAAATCCAACCTTACACTCTCTTCGAATACACCATGGACTACGACAGTACCAGAAAACTGTCGAGCCATATTAATAGCTTGCTGGAGAACTAAGGGTGCTTTTTGATCTTTTATATAACCCACACAATCATAAATAATATCAACTTTTGGCATTGGTATTATTGATGGACGAAATGTAGGCATAGGACCGACAATTTTTATTATTCTTGAAAATACATTTTCTGAATTAGCATTAATAATTTCATCAGCACCTAACTTTTTTGCGAGATTTAGACGAGAGTCGGATAAATCTATCATAATTAGTTTATTCGGTTCAATATCAAGTGCTTTTAAACATTGGATTATGCCGAGACCTATTGCTCCTGCCCCAAAAATAACAATATTCGCACCATTAAACGGTTTCCCCTTCATTAAAGCATGATAAGAGTTTGCTAACGGTTCGAGTGTTGCTGCTTCCTCGTAACTAACACTAGGAGGTAATTTATAAACATTGTAACCATAGATAATAGGGACAGGAACATATTCAGCCATACCTCCATTTGCAAGTGCAACAACTCGATCACCAACTTTATATCTTTTAATATTCTTACCTACTTCTACAATTACACCACTATATTCATGACCGGGGATTCCACCCTTCTTTAAAGGTCTTACAAGCAGCGGTGTATAAAGATTTAATTTGTACATATGTAAATCGGAGCCACAAATCCCACAAGCCTTAACATTTATAAGAATTTCATTGTCTTGAATCTTAGGTTTTTCCACTTCTTCTGTCCTTATATCTCGAGGACCGTAAAAAACTGCCGCTTTCATTGTTCCATTCAATTTTTTAAATTATTATCTGATATTAGTGAGTTAATTTCAAACCTATTTATATTTCTAGTTTTCTTAATTCCTAAAAATAATATTTTTATTTTATACAGCTGAATAAATATTATGAAGGAATTTAAAGATAAAGTTGCAGTTATCACAGGAGCAGGAAGCGGTATTGGCTTTGCTTTGGCAGAACGGTGTGCTAAAGAAGATATGAAGATAGTTTTAGCAGATATTGATGCTAGATTCCTTAGGAGTGCAAAAAGAAAAATGAAAAAAAAAGGGGCTAATTCTATTTCGGTTCTAACAGATGTTTCGAAAGCCAGTGATGTAGAATTATTAGCAAAAAAGACCCTTGAAGCATATGGAGCAGTTCATCTACTAGTTAACAATGCAGGCATTGGGGGTACTAAGTATACATGGGATTATACTCAAAAAGATTGGGAATGGCAACTAGGTGTGTGTCTATGGGGTGTTATTCATGGTGTGAGAATCTTCACTCCTATTATGTTAAAACAGGATGTTGAGTGTCATATTGTTAATGTTTCTTCAATGGAAGGACTAATTAAAGGAAGTGGTCCGGGTGGTGCAGTCTATGGAGTTTCAAAACACGGATCGATATCTCTGTCTGAAACCCTGCATACTGATTTAGAAATAAAAAAAAGTAAACTCAAGGTTTCAGTAGCATGTCCAGGTTTTGTTAGTACAAGAATTTTTTTAGGTGATATTCATCGTCCAGAAGAATTTCAGAATCCTCCAGATACCCAATTTGAAGATACGAGGGGAATGGATTATTTTGCCAATTTCGGACTCACAATGGAAGATGTATTAAAAGAAACTTCTCTAATGTCATCTGAAGAAGCTGCAGATATCATTTTCCAAGGTATTAGGGAGGAAAAATTATATATTCTCACACATAAAGATTCACTCATGAAGAGGCTGGTACAAGAACGATTTGATAAGATCTTAGAGGAATTTGAAAAATAGGTATTAAAATAAGGAATATTTTTAGTTAAATGTAACAATTATACATCTAAAAATTAATTATGAAGGATTTTAAAAATAAAGTGGCTGTAATCACCGGTGCTGCTAGCGGGATTGGACAAGGCTTAGCGGAACGGTGTGCTAAAGAAGGAATGAAAGTAGTTATTGCGGATATTGATGAAAAACGATTGAGAAGAGTGGAAAGAAAATTGAAACGAGGAGGGACTGAAACAATATCAATTATAGCTGATGTTTCAAATTCAGATGATGTTAATATGTTAGCAAATAGAACCTTGGAGAATTTCGGAGAGGTCAATTTGCTATTTAATAATGCAGGAGTTGCTATTCCTAACCTCACTTGGGAATATAGATTAGAGGATTGGGAATATGTACTTGGAATTAATCTAATGGGGGTAATTTATGGTATTAAGACTTTTATTCCCATCATGATTAAACAAGGTGATGAATGTCACATTGTAAATACTTCATCCATAGAAGGAGTAATCTCCAGTGGTGTAGGTGGTGCTACATATGGGGTGTGTAAACATGCTCTGATACACCTTACGGAGAGATTGGCTCTTGAATTAGAGGAAAATGGACCAAATATAAAAGTTTCAGTACTATGTCCTGGATTTGTCAAAACCAATATATTCTTATCAGCTCTTAATCGTGTATCCGAAGATCGAAGAAAAGAACTATTAAGCCCTGAACAAAGGAGTGAAGAAAGAGCGGAGCAAATAAAAGAATTAATGGAAAGTTCTCCTATAATGCTACCTGATGAAGTAGCGGATATTGTGTTCGAAGCCATAAAAAATGAGAAATTATATATTTTTACTCATAAAGATGCATATTGGAAAGAACATGTAAAAGAACGATTTGATGCCATCTTAAAATCATTCGATGATTAAATCTTAGGTTTTCATAAAATAGATTTTATTGTTTTTTTCAATCCTTTTTACTTTATTTTGCTTTTCTAAATAAATTAGATGACTTAACGCTTCACCCAGTCCTAAATAGGTATTAATCTCATCTAGATCATCTCCAAAATGAATTTGAGAAATTTTAAAAGGAGTCATTGGTTTATTTTCGATTAAACGAGAAATTTCAGATAATCTTGTTCGGTGATGCTCTTTCATTTCTAATATCCGCTTATGAGAATCGTAAATAACTTCTTGATGGGCAGGAAAGATAATTTTGGGATTTAGAGCATCAATACGATCCAAGGATTCTAAATAATATTTTAGAACATTATTGAAATCATAGCTTTGATAAGATTCAGAGATATCCGCTGGCACCATATAACTCCCTATGTGCGGAGTTATCCTTGATAAAATATGATCTCCTGCAAATAAGTGAAAGGTATTTTCATTAAAAATGCAGATATGACCTAAAGAGTGTCCAGGGGTCCAAATTGTTTTTAATTTGTTGTTGCCTATAATGATTTCCTCATTATCACGTAAAGTTTTGTCAGGTTTTTGATATTTTGTGAAACTTCGCATTGCAGTGAGAAATTTCATGATTCTTTCTCCTTGTTTTTGGTTAACTCCATATTTTATCATTTGTTGTGATAGTTCCTTACCGCTTTTTTGCCGTTCACTAATATTTTCAGTATTTATCATCGAGCTTATACTTTCTTGGGTAAGCTCGTGCATTAAGATTTGAATATCAGGATTTTTTCTCTTTAAAGAATTCATTAATCCTAAATGATCTGGATGTTCATGTGTCACTATTAAGTAATCCACATCTTCAATGGGTATATTTAATTTTTTAAGTTCTGAAAAGAACGTGTTTTCCCAATCAGTAAAATTTAATCCCGCATCAATTAGAATATAAACATCTTCAGTTTTAAATAAATACATACACACGAATCTTAACCCATATGAAGTAGGAAAATCGATTTGAAATCGAAATACGCCATCTATTTCACTAGTTTCAGAGTGTAATTTATACAACAAAATAACCTACTGTTCATTCATCTAATATTTGAAATTAAATTTATACTGCCATTTTTATTTTCGCATTTTCTTTTCTTTTATCCTATCGATGTTGATACCTAATAATTTTATATTTTACAAATTATTAGTAATTCTTTATGAATTACTAAGTCTTTTAATGGTTATATCTAAAAAAAATAAATCTAAATATGGTGAAGAATTAATGATTGAAAATAAATGGGAATTCGAACATATTGAAGTAATTAAAGATGAAAAGAATTTCATTACAACCCTGATTCTTGATCATCCTCCTTTAATGGAAGGAGATAGTAGGATTAATACTATGGGTCCAAAACTTGTAGAGGAGCTTTACAAGGTTTCTGATCTCCTTTATGATGATGACACAAGGGTAATCATATTAAGAGGTTCTAAAAACTGTTTCATAAGTGGCGCAGATTTTGGTCAACCTGAAGGTGTGCCTCCTCCGGAGAGAATAGATTCATGGGCGATTAAGAAATACTGTGCTCGAGAGACAAGAATCTTTAAGCGCTTTAGAGACATACCAAAACCAGTAATAGCTGCTCTTGAAGGTTTAATCATAGGTGCAGGTTTGGAATTAGCATTGAATTGTGATTTGAGATACGCTACGAAAGGTGCTCAATTAGGTTTTCCAGAAGTAGCTGTAGGTATGCTCCCGGGTAATGCAGGTACTTACACATTAGTACGACAAGTAGGAATAGGGCGAGCTATGGAATTAATCCTAACAGGTCAACTTATTCCTGCTCAAAAAGCCTTAGAAATTGGAATGATTAATGGAGTATATGAAGCGGATAAGTTTGAAAGAGGTATATACAGGATTGCTAAAAACATAGCAACAACATGTGCCCCTATTGGGGTAGGGATCGCCAAACAAATGGTCAATTTTGGAGCTTCTCTTCCAATGGATATTGCTCTTGAATTAGATGCCTACGGATATGGAATTGTGTCTTCAACAGATGATTTTATTGAATGGTTTAATTCTATAGCTGAAGGAAGACAACCAAAATATCAAAATAAATAAAATATATAAAAGCAAATTGAAAACTTTATAAGTTAAACATGTTTTTTCAAATGAAATATTTTAGAAAATTTTTTGAATTAATAATTCATTATCTAAAATAGAATAATTTTAAGGAAATTATAATGAGAAGTATTCAAGAGAGTCTAATAACTCGTTTAAAAGTTCCAACAAGGAAAGGCAATAAAGTAATAGCAAGACGATGCAACAAATGCGGAAATATTAGAAATCCCCCAAGAACTTATTGTAATATCTGCCAAGGTACTGAATTTACTGAGGTTATTTTCGGACCAAAGGGGGAGATTACAACCTACTCTTCATCCTATAAAAGGAAAGCGACTGATATACAAAGATTTTTTGGAAATGTGCGGCTTTTTGCTGATAATGGTGAAGATTCTATTGGAGTAGGAGGAATATTTAACGTTAAGAGTATCGATGAATTGGAAATCGGGCAGAAAGTGGAACTATTACCTGAAGAGAAGTATAATATATTTAAATTAGTAGAGGAATAAAAAAATGAGAAATGTAGCAGTAGTAGGTGCGGGAATGTCTCCTTTTGGAAGACTTGATGCACTATTATATCAAGAAATTGGAAGACCTGCAGTAAATGATGCTATTGAAAGTGCGGGAATTGATCGAAAACTGATTGAAAGTTGTTATTATGGCACTTGTGGAGGGGTTGGGGTTGGTCATGAAATCATGAACGAATGTGGAATGATTGGCATTCCAATTACTAGGGTAGTGAACGCATGCAGTTCCGGTTCAAATGCTTTCCGTTTAGCTTTTATGGATATAGCTTCAGGAATGAGTGATTGTGTAATGGCTATGGG